>Ga0209755_10000302_pt1 | contig 94508 bp, 79 predicted proteins | sample TergutCo191P1_FD_187301 | JGI IMG/M metagenome (GOLD analysis project Ga0209755, IMG submission 187301) | Cornitermes sp. P1 segment gut microbial communities from Petit-Saut dam, French Guiana - Co191P1 (SPAdes) (version 2) | ecosystem: Host-associated > Arthropoda: Insects > Digestive system... | reverse complement strand
ATACTTAAACTCTTTTCCGCAGTACAAGCATGTTCTGCTTCTTATATTTTTGTACATTATCTCACACCCCCTTTATTTTGGCACAAGTGGATCGCTTTCACAAGGTACGCCCATATTTGACGCTTACGTTTTGCGTTTTTTGAGATTTGTTATGGCAGGCGCAAGAATATGGTTAAAAGTCACACTTGCCTCGTCATTGCGGCCTCCGAGCCGCAATCCCATAAATAATGAGCATATCCTGTGGGGATTGCGGGTCGAGCCCGCAATGACGCAATATGTCTGAACAATAACATTTTATACTCATGAGAACCAAAGAATAATTATCGTTACGATGCCTCCAATAAAGGCTCCTGCAAGGAATATGTTAACACAAAGCTCCTGTGACATCTCCACTCCAAGAAGAGTTATCATACGTTTATTTTTCACATTAAATACTCCCATTTTTGAAATATACACTAGAGTTCCTACAAATAATAAAAGTGTTATTTTCCAACACTTTGACGGCATTTTCACACTTTAAATGTGTATTGACAACGAGTGTTTTATAGGCGTATAATCGACATAAGCACAGAGCGTTAGGGCGGTACGAATTTTTGACGTTTCGGGGCTTGCTTCTCAGAAGGGAGGGTAGATGTTATCTAACCGGAGGGAGGTGGAATAATGACGGCATATGAAGTGTTGATGGTTGCGGTGAAAATCGCACGCCTGATATATGACATAGTTAAAACCCGTAATGACCACAAGAACCGCAAGGTCAGCAAGCGTAAACGAAGCAGAAAGAAATAACCGGCCACCCCAACCTTCGGTAAGCCGGATATTTCTTGCTTTTGCATTAAATACGAAGCAAGCCCACCGCCTTGGCGGCTGTCGCCCGAGAGAGTGTTCACTGCACTCTCTCTTTTATGCTTCTATTTTAACACTTCTCAGCGCAAACGTCAAGAATAATTTACACGTCTGTAGCTACAGCAATCAACACTTGTTACAGGTCACAGGGTAGCAGATAATGGGTAGTTTGCACTGGTTTTTCGGGAGAACAGCGGTGTAGATCCCTATGGCTCCCGAAAAATCAGGGTAAATTGCCCACTATCTGCGGGAATCAACCGGGGCGTGAACAGTTACCAACACTTCTCCATATACCGTGACGCTGATTTTAGCATTAACCGTTTTGTTATACCACTTGCAAATTCAATTTCGAGCAGAGCATCAGACCCTGCGGGGGTTACTTTTTTTATCGTACCTTGACCAAAAGCCGAGTGGTTTACATTATCACCTTGTTTATAATCAGGCAGTTTTTGCTGTTTCGCAGGAGCGGCATACGGTAAGCTTGATGAAACTCCGCTATTTTTTGCGTAGCTCTTTCCCCTACTTCCGTTCCCGGCACCTAAACTCTTGCGGTCACCATAACCGTCATAAAAGTCAAATTCTTCCCTGTAACCGCCGCCATATCCAAAATCACTACTGCTTTCAGGCGCTTCGTGGACTATAATATTATTATGGTCAATTTCATGCACAAAACGTGACGGCTGTGAGGTGGTCGTCTTACCGAAAATCATGCGCCTCTGCGCACTTGTGAAAACCAGACATCTCTCAGCGCGGGTCATGGCGACATAGCAGAGCCTGCGCTCCTCTTCCATTTCATCGGGGTCACCAAGAGACCTTGATCCTGGGAAAATCCCCTCTTCGGCACCAACTAGGAAAACAGTGTCAAACTCAAGCCCTTTTGCGCTGTGCATTGTCATCATCATAACTCGATCTGTGTTGTTGTCATCACGGTCTAAATCAGTGTAAAGCGCAGTTTCGCTCAGAAAATCAAACAGTGAACCCCCGACCTCGTTTACAAAGGCAATAATATTGGTCTTTAATTCTTTGACGTTTTCAATGCGCGATATATTCTCATCAATATCTTTTTCACTGAGCATTTTTAGATAACCGCTCTGCAAAACAAGCTCGTCGTATAAAACATCAAGCGGCACTGAGGTTGAGAGTTCACGGAGCTGATTTATCATATTTGCAAACTTGTAAAGCTTCGCAGATGCACCTTTGAGATTTTCGTAATTTTGCGATTCATTTATTGCCGAGAAAACAGAGATACCAAGCTCGGCGGCAACTGCAACAAGCCTTGAAATACTTGTATCGCCAATGCCGCGAGCCGGAGTGTTAATAATTCTGAGGAGTCGAACATCATCGTGCGGATTGTGTATAACACAGAGATACGCGAGCATGTCCTTAATCTCTGCACGCTCATAAAATCCCGTACCGCCAAATATGCGATATGGAATGTCACTACGCTTAAAAGCAGTCTCAAACTGGTTTGATTGAGCATTCATGCGGTATAAAATCACATGGTCTTGCCACTTGCGCCCCTCTTTGACACTTTGCAAAATTGTATCGACAACGAGACTTGCCTCTTCACGCTCATCGGAGACAACGTGGAGCGCAGGTTTTTCGCCAAGTGTGTTTTCCGTCCAAAGATTCTTACCTTTTCGTCCACGATTGTTTTTTATGACATCATTCGCCGCACTGAGAATATGGCCCGTAGAACGGTAATTTTGCTCAAGTCTTATAACTTTTGCGTTTTTATACTGCTTTTCAAAACTTAAAATATTTTCTATTGTGGCACCGCGAAACTTATAAATACTCTGGTCGTCATCACCCACCACGCAGATATTGCCATGATGGCCTGCGAACGCTGATGTGAGCAGGTATTGCAGATTGTTGGTGTCTTGGTATTCATCGACCAAAACATAACGAAATCTCTTCTGATATCGCTCAAGGACGTCAGGATTTTCCTTAAACAGCTTGACAGTGAGTAAAATAAGGTCATCAAAATCGAGAGCATTAGAGCCTTTTAGCCTCTTTTCGTACTCAACATACGCCTGCCCTATGATTTTTCTTCTAAAATCAAACGCTTTTTCGGCATTACTAAGGAATTCCTGTGCAAAAATCATATCATCTTTTGCACGGCTGATATAACCCAGCACCGATTTATGCGGAAAATCTCTCTCCTCAATTTCTAAATCCTTTAAAATACGTCTCATCAGCGCACCACAGTCTGCCGAGTCATAAATCGCAAAATCTTTGTCATATCCAAGCCTGTCGACATCTCGTCTTAAAATTCTTGCACACGCCGAATGAAAGGTGCTTGCCCAAACATCTGAGCCACCCTCAACATCCATCTTTTCAAGCCTGCTCTTCATCTCGCCGGCCGCTTTATTTGTAAAAGTGATAGCGATGATTTCCCAAGGCTTGACATCACCGTTTTTAATAAGATTTGCTATACGGCTAATAAGGACGGTGGTCTTACCACTGCCCGCCCCTGCAAGCAACAAAAGAGGTCCATCGGTAGTCAAAACTGCCTCCTGTTGCATTTTATTTAGATTTGAAAGTTCGTTATTGTCCATTTGCACGACCTAAATATTAAATAATAAGTGTAACTATCCACCAGGCTAGCAGATGATGGGCAGTTTGCACTGGTTTTTCGGGAGAACAGCGGTGTAGATCCCGATGGCTCCCGAAAAATCAGGGTATACTAGCGAGCGAAAACATTTGCTAGAAATAGGCCGAGGATTTTTGTCGTCAGACGGAGCGGAAAAACCGCAGTAATGCCTGTGGCCTTTCAAGGTTTTACCGCTCCGTATGGCGGGAAAAAGACCGGCATAGGTTGGAAAATGTTTTCGCTCGCTAGTATAAGTTGCCCATCATCTGCGGGGGGCGCAGCAGTTTTGAATAAGATTTGATACAAGGCACAAGAAAAACGAGAGCTTAACTCTCGTTTTTCTAAAAAGAGATTATGAGGATAATAAAATGAAAAAAGATACACTAGCGACCCTGCCATTTGATATTAACCTATACTTATTAAGTATTATACACCTAAATATTTCGAGACTATTAAATTACTGAATTTTTATTTGTTTTTTGATTATGACAGCTAATCTAATGCAAGCCCATACCAAGGCTCAAACTCATGCAAATTACCGTGCAAAAACACCCCTTTATCAGCTTTAATCATGCCAAATCTTTTTATATTTATATGATACAATTTATCACTTATTTCGCTACATACAGGTGTTCTTACAACATACTTGTGTGAGGGATATTTATTCGTAATTATTGATAAAATTTCACTTACGTTATCACTTGGTGATAATAGTTCTTTAATAAAAACAGACGAATCATCTTGAATTTCAATAACGGCACATGAGTCACGAACGCGATACAACCCACCGCCAACTTCATCACATATCGACTGCTGATACCTAAAAATCCGAACATCTTGCTTGATATGTGTTGACTTACCAAGTAAGCTCTCTCGAAGAGTCACATAGTTCTCGGCAGAAACTCTTTCAAGACTCTCAGTAGCGGCGTCCTTGCAGGGCAAAGCACTCAATTCCTCTTTATTATAACTCTGCTCATTAACGTAAAAATAATCAATAAATTCATTTTTCTTATTATAGAACTCAAACAAGCCATCATCAGACGGAGAGAGCAAAGCTACCGAGTAACCTGTACTAAACGCTTTGTCTACAAGCTCATCGACAACCGCTTTCGCATACCCTTTCCCGCGATGCTCTGGCGAAGTCGCCACAGAATAAATCATAGCCGCATTAAACAGCTTTTCACCATAGCTTAATTCCCCTGCTCTGATTAAAAAAGCCATTGCGCAAAGCTTATCGTCCTCGAACATTGCACTACAGAGTGATTTGTTGTATAGATTTTCAAAAAAATCCTCCATACCAATATCTGAAAAAATTGCACTCCACAGCTCTTTAAGCTTACACTCTTCATCTGCGCTTGGACTGCGTAAGACTACATTTTTCATAGTGTTCTCTCGCATACTTCTTTTATAGTGCGCTCAAGTTCTTTTAGGTCAATAAACGTGTCAGGTCTTTTTGTTGGGTCACGCAAGAGTGCCGCAGGGTGAAAAAGTGCCGTATACTTTATTCCATCTATCTCAAACCACTTCCCATGGTCAGCGGTGATTTTAAAGTTGCTGTCAATAATCTCACAAGCCGCAATTCTTCCAAGGCAAACAATAATTTTTGGATTAATTAGTTTAATCTGCTCTCTAAGCCAGTCAAAGCACGCCTCACGCTCAGTATTATGCGGGTCGCGGTTATTCGGCGGGCGGCACTTGACAATATTTGCAATATAAATGTTCGTCTCACGCGAAAGCCCGATTATTTTGAGCATGTCGTTTAAAAGTTCCCCCGCTCGTCCAACAAACGGTTCGCCCTTTAGATCCTCTTTCTCTCCGGGGCCTTCGCCAATAAAAAGCACCTCAGCATCTCGACTGCCAACACCAAAAACCACATTAGTGCGAGTAGTATGAAGCTCACACTTAACACAGCTTTTGCAAGCCGCTTCCAGTTTTTCCCACGAATCCATAAAAATTAGGAGTTCCTTTCAGAATTTTTAATTATAACAACTTTTGAAATTGTCTATTATAAATTTCCATAGCAAGTGGAATTAGGAAAGAAAAATTACTACCGACTGTAGATCAGTAGCAAAAATTGAATAAAAAAACGTAGGGTACTCCTTTGACTATCCACCCAGACTACCCAGTCTCCCTACGCCTTTATATTACCATAGCTATTTTTTCATGTCAACAACTTTTTTTGACTTATCAATAAGAATTATTCGTTTGATTTTTGGACGGTGTTGTATCTCAATCAGCACCTGTTTCTCAATATAATTGTCATCCAATTTTGTCCTTCGTGTATCTAGTATTATGTTTTTCGCTTGACGTGATGCACGGCTAATTTGTTTTTTCTTTTTGTTAGCCATAAATAAATCTCACCGCTTAGTTTTTATCATCAAAAGATGAATCGTAACAGCAATGCCAATACAAACAAGCACTAACGTCACCCAAAATGTCCATACAATGAGCATAGATATAGACAAACCAACCCAAAGAAACGCAATGCTTGCAATCTTTAGACGCAAATCTATCCCTGTTCCTGCGCGATAATTTTCAATGTACGGTCCAAAAATGCGGTTTCGCTCAAGCCATGAGGCAAGTCTCTTGTTTCCTACTGTAAAGCATATCGCGGCAAGCAAAACGAAAGGTGTAGTGGGCATGACCGGAATTGCCACGCCCACAGCACCCAGTGCGAGTAAAATAATCCCTAACGCAGTCAAAACTACATTTTTCAGCACAAATTCAATCTCCTGCTCACCGCAAGTCGAATCTGTCGGCATTCATGACTTTGTTCCATGCAGAAACAAAGTTAGTTGCGAATTTTTCTTTACCGTCATCACTTGCATACACCTCTGAAATTGCACGAAGTTGTGAATTTGAGCCAAAAATCAAGTCAACTCTTGTGGCAGTGAAGACCTCTTTTCCTGTTTCCCTGCAAACACCGCTAAATACATTCTCATCACCCGTAGCCTTCCACTCAACAGCCATATCGAGCAAATTCACAAAGAAATCATTCGTTAGAGCTCCCACAGATTCAGTGAAAACACCGTGGGTACAGTCGCCATAGTTTGCTCCTAGTACACGCAAACCACCAACTAAAGCTGTCATCTCAGGCGCAGTCAATGTCAGCAATTGGGCTTTGTCTACAAGCAATTTCTCAGGCAAAGTCTTAAATTTCCGCCCCAAATAGTTTCTGAAACCGTCGTAGACAGGCTCAAGAGCTTTAAATGACTTGACATCGGTGTCCTCGCTTGTTACATCTCTTCTGCCCGGCTTGAACTCAACGGTGATGTCGATTCCCGCTTTCTTTGCGGCAGATTCAATACCCACAGCACCACCTAGGACAATGAGATCTGCAAGTGTCACGCTGTTTCCACCGGCAGAAAACTCTTTTTTAATGTCCTCATACTTACTTAACACAACAGCAAGTTTGTCCGGCTCATTGACTTCCCAGCTTTTCTGCGGCTCAAGACTTATGCGCGCACCATTTGCTCCGCCACGCTTGTCTGAACCTCTGAAAGTAGCAGCACTCGCCCATGCTGTCTTGATGAGTTGTGAAACTGTCAGCCCTGAGTTTTGTATGAGTTCTTTTAATTTTTCAACATCTTTAGCATCAATAAAATACGCTTCACGTTTTGGAATCGGGTCTTGCCAAATAAAAGTCTCGGTCGGCACATCAGTTCCGAGGTAGAGAGTGCTCGGTCCGAAATCTTTATGTGTAAGCTTAAACCACGCCTTTCTGAACGCATCGGCGAATTTATCAGGATTTTTAAGAAAATCTTCGCAAATTGCCTTATATGTTTCATCATATTTAAGCGAAAGGTCGGCGGTGGTCATCATGGGCGGATGTCTTTTTGACTTGTCGTGAGCATCCACAACCATGTCTTTCTCTGAGCAATTTGCGGCAAGCCAAATAACAGCACCTGCGGGGCTTTTCGAGAGTGTCCAGTCATACTTCAGAAGCACATCAAGATAACCCATATCCCATTTTGTCGGATTAGGTTTCCAAGCACCTTCAATTCCGCTCGTGATTGTGTCGCCGGCATTACCTGTACCATAACCACTCTTCCAGCCTAAACCTTGCTGTTCAATGGGAGAAGCTTCAGGGTCAGGTCCAACATGGGTTGCCGGTGCCGCGCCATGTGCTTTGCCGAAGGTGTGACCACCTGCGATAAGTGCAACAGTTTCCTCATCATTCATACCCATACGCCCAAACGTCACTCTGACATCTTTTGCGGACTCATAGGGGTTCGGGTGCCCGCCCGGACCTTCAGGGTTTACATAGATAAGCCCCATTTGTACCGCCGCGAGCGGACTGTCAAGTTTCCTATCCTCTGAATAACGCTCTTCATCGCCAAGCCATGAAGTCTCACTACCCCAGTAGACATCTTCCTGCGGCTCCCACACATCAGCCCTGCCACCTGCAAAACCGAGTGGTTTAAGGCCCATCGATTCAATTGCACAGTTACCTGTCAAAATCATCAGATCTGCCCATGAAATACACCTACCATACTTTTTCTTAATCGGCCAGAGCAATCTCCGGGCTTTATCAAGGTTTGCATTGTCAGGCCAGCTATTGAGCGGCGCAAATCTGATTGTACCGTCTCCTGCCCCGCCGCGACCGTCAGAAGCACGATAAGTGCCTGCACTGTGCCAAGCCATTCTAATAAAAAACGGTCCATAATGCCCATAATCAGCAGGCCACCACTTCTGCGAGTCAGTCATAAGGTCAAATAAATCCTTCTTAACCGCCTCAAGGTCTAATTTTTTAAATTCCTCTGCATAGTCAAAATCTTTGCCCATGGGATTACTTAAACATGAGTTTTGATGCAAAACCTTTAGATCAAGCATATCAGGCCACCAATCCTTATTGGTGGTACCTTTGGTAAAGTCTGCTCTTGCTGTGTGCCCGGTCACCGGACATTTTGATTGATTACTCATACGAAATAGACCCTCCCTTTATTAAAATATACATCTACTGAGCAACAGTATACACCACAGAATCAATTATTAAAAGACTTAAAATATAAAATTTAGTGAGCAGTTTGTAAATATTTGATTAATCCGACATACAATATTTACACATACTCAGGCGCTTTTTTAATATACTTTTTGTGATAGTTATGTTAAAATGACTCTGAATTTAATGGCGAATGTATTGAGCTTAATTTTAAATTTGAAATGGAGATTTACTATATGTCAACTTTTGAAACAATCAAGAACGATGAAACTGTAAAAACCTACATCACTAAGGCAGATGAGAGCCTTTGTGCGCTTGGGTTCACTGAACACAGCTTCGCACATGTGACTCGGACTGCTGAAGATGCAGGATATATTCTCAAAACATTAGGGTATCCGGAGCGCGATGTCGAGCTTGCGAAAATTTCGGGATATTTACACGATATCGGAAATCTTGTGAATCGCTCAAATCACGCACTGTCCGGAGCGGTCATGGCATTCAACATCTTAGGACCTTTGGGATTCAGTGCCGATGAAATTGCAACGATAACCACAGCAATAGGAAATCACGACGAGGCTACAGGAGTTCCTGTAAACCACATCTGCGCCGCTTTGATATTAGCAGACAAATCCGACGTTCGGCGCACACGAGTTCGCAACCCTGAGATTTCAAGCTTCGACATTCACGACAGAGTAAACTATTCAGTCAAAAAATCAGTTCTGAAAATCAACGAGGATCACACTTTAATCAAGTTAAAACTCACAGTTGATACAAAGTACGGCTCGGTCATGGACTATTTTGAAATTTTCCTGGACCGCATGATAATGTGCCGCAAAGCCGCAGAAGAGTTAAAACTCGAATTTAAGCTAATTGTCAACGAAAAGCAGTTAATATAAAAAGTTTCCACAAATAACCCTCCCTCTGCGGTAAATTACTGATAATATGAAGGAGGAGGAGGCTGTTGCTCCGAAGCTTCGCCGAGTTTTTTTAGTTTTGACACACCAACGAAGTAAAGAATCGGCAGAACAAGCATAAATGGCAATCCCATTATTGACACCATCATTATAAAGCCCGTTGTAGTTGAGATAGAAATAATGGCACTACATAGCTGAGCCGCGAGAAACACGATTGCACATATCATGCAACTGCTTGCCTTTTCCGGTTTGTCGAAACTTAACAGACCTACAATTCCCGCCGCAGTCATTACTATTGCCACTATAAATTCGACGATTGACGCCATCGTCGGAGACTCGGCGAGTCCAAGGTCAACATCGAAACCAAGTGCCGCAAGTTGATTTGATAAGTCAGCAATGGCTCCGCTACCGCCGAGCATAAAATTAGAGATACCACCAAGCACGCCTAATCCTCCGAGTATAACCAATATAATACTAACTACTTTCAAAAATGTGCTTTTTCTTTCCATATTAATGACCATTCCTTCCAAAATTCGTTAATCATAAAACGCCTCTGATGCTATCCTATAATTCGGCACCACTGGTAGTATACTCCATCAATTGGTGCTTCGCAATACCTTTTTTGCATTATCTATCTGCACCTTGACTTGTTACACAAAAAGTAGTAATATAAAAATCGAAAATAAAATAATAACGGAGGATGAATTAATGGCTGTTACGGTACTTACCCACCCACTCATCCAGCATAAGCTGACCATACTGCGCGATATTGAAACAGGAGTAAAGATATTTCGTGAAGTTGTCGGCGAAATTTCTATGCTCATGTGCTACGAGGCCATGCGTGAATTGCCACTTGAGGAAGTCACTGTTATGACTCCCGTTGCTGAAGCCAGAGTTAAGGCACTTGCAGGAAAAAAACTCGCACTTGTACCCGTTTTACGTGCAGGACTCGGCATGGTTGACGGAATTTTATCGCTTGTACCATCTGCAAAAGTTGCACATATTGGGCTATACCGTGACCCTGAAACTCTTGACCCGGTTGAATATTATTGCAAAATGCCACCCGACATAGCAGACCGTGACTGCTTTATCCTTGACCCAATGTTAGCTACAGGCGGAACAGCGGTTGCCGCCACAGATTTTCTAAAAGAAGCGGGAGCAAAGTCAATAAAACTCCTCACAGTGCTATCTGCACCACCGGGAGTTGAAAAAGTAGAAAAAGCACACCCCGACGTAGACATAATCACCTGCGCCATAGACGACCGCTTAAACGACCACGGCTACATAGTTCCCGGTCTGGGCGACGCCGGCGACAGAATTTTTGGCACGAAGTAAACAAAAAACGGAGATTAGGCGGTTTGCCTAGTCTCTGTTTTCCTGTAGGACTGCGTAATTTCGGGCGAACACAGTTCGCCCCTACAGGGGCATTGCGAATAATTTTGTAGGGGCGAACTGTGTTCGCCCGCTTGTTGTTGACAGTGATATCCCCTAACCTCTAACCGCCGCTTGCAGAACTCTGTTTGCTATAGGCGCGGCTACGGCTGCGCCTCCTCCTGCGTTTTCTACGACCACCACAAACGCAAGCGGAAACCCTTCATTTGTAATATATCCCGTAAACCAAGCGTGAGGGAGCTGGTCTCCTCCGACTTGGGCAGTACCCGTCTTTGCATGAATCTCAAGACCGGGGAAATTTGCCCTGTTTTGAATCTCAATTATCCCGGCGAGCCTCTGAGCATTGCCGGAATTCATTAACCTCTCCGAACCTGTAGGTATAAGTGCACTAAGACCTTGAGGTATCCGAAGTTGCAAGTCCACAGCAACACCGTCGTTGGCAATTGCACCTACAAAACGTAGCATAGATGCAGGACAAACAGTGTTTGTAAACTGACCGATGCCTGACCATGCGAGGTCGGCGGAGTTTGGATACGCCCTATCAAAGTTACCATTTGCCGTCATCATTCCTGCAACGGTAGTTCTGCCTGATAGGCCCATTCTCTCAACATACCTTGCCATAACATCAGGGCCCATCTCAATGGCAAGCTCACCAAAAGCCACATTGCACGAGACACGCATTGCATCTGCTATGCCAATCCGGCCGTGTGCAGAAGGGCAAGTGACAATGCTGTGACCCGCCATCGCTCCTGTACATTCAAATGTCCTTGTGAAAATATCACTTACATGGGTGAGAGCCGCTGCAGCGGTCAAAATTTTAAAACTGGAGCCGGGAGTATATGCCGACTGTATACCGCGATTGAGAAAAATTCCATCTTCAAAAGTTGCCGGCGGGTTTGCCGGGTCAAAAGTCGGACTCGATACCATAGCGAGCACTTCACCTGTCTCGAAGTTACTCACCATAACAACCCCACGCCTGCCGTCCAAAGCTCGCAGAGCCTCAACATTGAGGTCTGAATCAATAGTCAGCGTGACTGTATTTCCTGCACCCATCAGAGTCGTTGACCCTAAAACGGGGTTATATCCCATCAAATTTGCGGCAAATAGAGACAGTGCACCCGTGCCGATGTTACCTCCCCTATCGCCCACGGCATGCAGTGTCGCTCTGCGCACTTCTGCGTTATAGGCAAATGAACGCGCACCATCGTTTGAATCCGCCAGTACCACACCATTGCGGTCAACTACTCTGCCAACAGCCAAAACACCTGCTCTATGAACTGTCTGATTAAACGGAGCAGAAGCCCACGCACTTCCGCTTACAAAAAATCTGCCGACATAGAATCCCAGCCCTAAAATCGCCACAGCCACAAGCAGATATAAAGATAATGCTCTTTTTCTAACTCTGTTCATACATCTTCCTCAATTATTCTCACTCAACTTCAAAATTAGGCATTTCGGCTTCGTGTCTGTACACAATAGCACCGCCTCCGCTGTACTGCGGCCGTTTTGGTGTTTTTACCGCAAAACTTGCATTCTGCCGAGTATCAACAGCCTTAAAAAATGCAAGCATACCCCATGATGCAACAATGCTCGTGCCCCCTGTTGAAACAAATGGGAATGTGACCCCGGTAAACGGCACAATATCCATCGACCCCAAGACATTAAGTAGCATTTGAAACACCAACATGGTCGATGCCGCACACGCGCCTATAACATAAAATGAACTACGTGCAGAGTTAGCCGCACGAATAGAAAATATGGCAAAACATACCACCGCAAAAACAGCACAAAGCGCAACTAAAAGCCCAAGCTCTTCACTGAGCATGGCAAACACCAAATCAGATTCTGCGGCAAATATGCGGTGAAACCACCCATTACCCGCACCAACACCAAAGAAACCACCACTTGCCGCGGCAGACATAGCCCTTGTCTGTTGGAATCCCCCATGATCGGCATACTCCCATGCATTGCCCCATGTGGCAAAGCGCCCTGCAATATGCGGCCTTGAGCTGAGCGCAAGAAGCCCGGCAAAACCTGCGCCTGCAACACTGAGAAACATTGTTGCGAAATCTCCTGAGCGCAAAAATGCAATTACCAAGAAAGCCATAAAGAAAATCATAGCCGAACCAAAGTCCGTCATAAGGGCCAAGAGCCCCATGCAAATACCCATAAATCCGATAAATCCAATCAGATTTCGTCTGGTATACATTCGTTCAAGAGTTGCAGCTCCTGCAAAAATGACAGCTATCTTTACAAACTCAGAAGGCTGAAACTGTATGCCCGCAATGCTTATCCAACGTGTTGCCCCGTGTGCACTCGTGCCTAAAACGAGTGTTGCGGCAAGCAATAGCGGACCTGCAATGACTATTGGCCTTTTAAGTAATTTTGCAATATTTATGTCACGCAAAATCCAGCCCATTACATAAAATAATAATAGTCCCAGAACCAAAAACACTGTCTGTGTCATAATTCGTGCAGGTGCGCTCGACACCACCACAGACAGCCCCAGGGTGCTGAGGAAAAATGCAAGCGTTTCAATTTCAAACGCAACTCTTTTAAGCGTGCGCATGGCAATATAACAGCCCCATTGCAATACAATTAAAGCAATAAAACTAAAAGGAATTGCCGCCCCTGCCGCATCTCCTGCGGCTATAAAGTGCTGCAATCCGAGCAACGCCTGAAACTGTGTAAGAAATATCAAAGTCGTATGTTGCCTGTATAGCCGACCGGGACGTGTGCGGCTAACAGCCTGTTCATATTCATCTGTATTGTCGGCGGCTATAAATGTCAGCCCGACACCACCCATCTCGAATCTATCGCCCGATTCGATACTGACACCAACATTGGGCTCGATTTTCCCCCCATCAAATTCAACGCCGGTTCTTGACTGCACATCAAACAGCATCCAATTTCCCTTGTCATCCCTGTTAAGTGCAACATGATTTCGGGATATTGTGGGGTAGTCGATATATACGTCTGATGCATTTGCCCTGCCTATTGCGTTTTCCCAGTTATTAAGATCAACAAGCGTACCGTTATCGAGTTTGAGTTGACCCCATATCTCGATCTCGCTTTTCTCTTGCATAAGAGACCTAATGCAACGCACGACAATGATAATGGCAAGTGCAGGCAATATAAAGCGTATTAATATACCAGCAAGCGATTGCAGGTCAAATTCTAAACCTGCAACCGCCTCTTGCATGTATGTAATTGATTCTCTAATCCATTCCACCGTTATTCGCTCTCAGTAAGATACTTTGACTCGTCTACAATTTTTGCTTGTACAGGTGCGGGCGCCTCTTCGTAGCGTTCAAATCTGATTGTAAATGAACCTCTGCCCTGTGTCATTGAACGTAAGTCGATAGCGTAGCTTGACATCTCACCCATTGGAACCTCTGCCTCAACAACCTGCATACCTTCTGCATTGAGATTCATACCCATCGGGCTGCCGCGGCGTTTCGACAGGTCGCTCATAATATCGCCCATGTATGTGTCAGGTATTGTTACTGTCAGATAACCTATAGGTTCCAAAAGTGTCGGATTTGCCTGTGGAATACCTTCTTTGTATGCAATTTGAGCCGCAAGCTTAAATGCAAGCTCGTTTGAGTCAACAGAGTGATATGAACCGTCTACCAGAGTTGCCTTTAAGAACACAAGTGGGTACCCTGCCAAAACTCCGCGCTGTATGCTCTCACGCAAGCCTTTTTCAACAGCGGGGAAGAAGTTTCTCGGAACACTTCCTCCAAAGATTTTTTCTTCAAATGTCAACTCTTCTGTTTCACCGGGTTCAAACTCAATCACAACGTCACCAAACTGACCTGCGCCGCCTGACTGCTTCTTATGGCGGCCGCGGATAGAGATTTTCTTGCGAATTTTCTCACGATAAGGCACACGAGCAGGTGACAGCTCTACTTCCACGCCAAACTTATCTTTTAGCTTAGAGCAGAGAACATCAAGCTGAATGTCTCCCGCTCCGGAGAGAACCATTTGCTTTGTTTCGGAGTTATTTACAAATGAGAATGTAACATCTTCTTCACCAAGCCTGTTTAGACCTGTGGAGATTTTCTCCTCTTGTCCTTTAGTTTTTGGTGCAATTGCCATTGAATAACATGGTGCAACAAAATCTATGCGTTTCGCCACAACTTTGTTTTTGTTATCACAAAGCGTGTCGTTTGTCTTAGTGTCGGAGAGCTTTGATGCCGCACCGATATCGCCGCAGACGATTTCTTTTGTGTCAAGAGTTTTCTTCCCGAGTATTCTGAAAATATTGCCCATCTTCTCATTTTGCCCTGTGCGGGTATTCATAAGCTGCATATCTGAAGTGACTTTGCCTGAGAGAACTTTAAATATGCTAAACTTACCGTACTGGTCTGAGAGGGTTTTGTACACTATTGCAACAGTTGTGCCGCTCGGGTCAACAACGAGTTCATTACCGTCGTCGGTCTGCTCTTTTCTGTCAAGTGGTGATGGGAAAAAGTCGGCTATTGCGTCAAGCAGTGGCACTGTGCCAAGCCCTGATGTTGCACAGCCGCAAAACACGGGAAATAAAGTGAGTTCTTTAAGACCAATGGTCACGCCTCTTATGATTTCTTCGGTTGTATAATCTTCGCCGAATTTCTCCATGAGATCCTCACATGTTTCAGCGATACTCTCGTTAAACGCCTCATAGTGCGCTTCGATCTCATCTTTCATACTGTCCGGCACGGGGATTTCTTTTTGTTTGTTTCCATCAAGAGCAAACGCCTTGCGGTGTACCATGTCATAAACACCTTCGACTTTGCCTGATGCGCCTTTTACGGGAATAGTCAGCGGGCATACAGAAGTCCCGTATCTGTTTCGCAAATCCTCTAAAACAGCGTCAAAATCACCGTTTTCTTCATCAATTTTTGAGATATATGCGGCTCTTGGGAGCTTGTTTGCATTAAGAGCTGACCAACCTTTTTCAAAACCTACACTCACGCCGTCCTTAGCTGTGCAAGCGACAATACCTGCATCTGCAACACGAAGTGCCTCGGCTACTTCTCCTGCAAAGTCAAAGAAACCGGGTGTATCGAGAATGTTGATTTTGCATCCTTTGTGCTCCGTGAACATAGTGGCGAGATATATGGTAATCTGACGTTTAATCTCCTCGGAATCGGAATCTCCTACTGTGTTTCCATCTGAAATTTTGCCAAGCCTGTCAGCCGAGCCCGTGAGAAACAGCATACTCTCAGCAAGACTGGTTTTCCCACTGCTCCCATGGCCGACAATAGCGATATTGCGGATTTTATCTGTGGTGTTCGGCATATGTTTGACCCTACCCTTTCGTTTTCAGTTCAATCGGTCTAAGAATTATATATTAAGAGTCGAAAAATTACAAGAACTTTTGTTATGATATTTCTACTTTCTACTTTTTAAGCCTGACATACCCGCAGACTACCAGCACCGTCACCAGCATACATAGCATAAATATAGTCAGATTACCCGGACTGCCCGCTTGGAACGAGCCGTTTAGGCTGAGCAGAAACATTATGATCATGCCTAACACGGCAGAAGCCACCGATAAAATTGTAGCAAAAAGTGATGCTGATTTTAAGAGTCTCCCACCCGTTATCGCTTCGGCAAAGGGACCAAGCCCTTCTCTGACCAAAACGGATGCCATTCTCCCCTGCTTATCGGAAAAAGGGTCGGATATGCTGTATGAATCTTTTGCCGTTATAAATACAAAACTCTCAAACGGTACTTTAAATTTTTGACCTACCATCGTAGGGGTCACATTAAAATCTCTCATTGTAAAGAAAAGGTCAATACGCCATTTTAACATTGCTATAAGCGCATCTTGGACAGATTTAAGAGGTTTATATTCAACGGCAAACATAGCGACCAACTTGTTATTTACTGCGGTGTAGACAGCGTTAGTCATGCTTGTGTCATCGGGAACTCTGACACCTATGAGGTTCATATATGCCGCACTGCCCGTCGCCACCTTTTGCCCTTTAATAAGCGCCGCAATCCCACTCTCGTGGTGCTCAAAATCATCAACTCTATCGGTGTTCATGCCCTGCTGTTTGAGTATTTCCGTGAAAAGATCTGTAAGACCTGAACTTGATGCGATGACAAGGCTTGCCGTATAGCGTATCGCCATATCTGCGGGAGCTCCGTCATACACCTTAACTCCGCTCAGACGCAAAGTTCCTCGCGGAAACAAATCATCATCTGTCACGCAGACGCCATCAGTGTAGCAAATATCATCAGCCCCACCCCACCCTGCAAGTGCGGCACCTGATCTGCGAACTGACTTCGCAACTGTTATAAATGGTATGGAAAACGTGAGCAGAACAGAAAACGGTGCCGCCGCCGCAAGCAGTGCAGACATTATGTGAAGTGCATTCTCTGCTCCGCCTTGGGTTAAAACTATAAGTATCGTCAAAAGCGGGGCTACAACGAGCAAAATCGGCGCAACAAAACGGTAGACCATCTCTGTAATGTCAGGCTGCATCAGGTTATTATAAAATCCATCTGTTCTGTTATATGCCTTTTTAAGCACTGACTTATCTAAATTGGGGTTGTGCTCTGCAAGCACACCATATGGCTCTGATGAGCCGGTTGCTGTTTTAAGTGTGTCTGTCAGTGCACGTAGGCTCACTTTCTCACCATAGGTTGCAAAAATGAGTGAAAGCGCCGACACTGCGCTGAACGGAAGGAACATAGCCGTATCACTAATCATTGTGAACATTGAAGATATTACCGAAAAGACGCACGAAAACAAAACCAGCGTCTCAGCGTTTGGTGTGCCTTTTATAAGAAAGTCAAAACCTCTGACTATCACATCTGCGCAGAGCATCATAACAATTAGCAGACCAATAGTTAACGCTCCCACCGCAAAGGCTAAATTCCGCTCTATCCCAAAAGGAACGATAAGTCCCGCTTCATAGACATACGTTATGGAAATCATCAGCAACGTTAAAACAAGTGCAGGAATCCACCTCAACGAAACCGAGTTGCACTTTTTCGCAAAAGTATGCGCCGCATCTTTGAGTCTCGGTTCTTCCGCTTCCTGCTCTTCCTCGTTAAAATAAGCAGCCGGGGACTCCTCACGCTGTTTGCGCTTGCCGAAAAGCCCGCCCCATCGTGAGGTGCCGGACTGCTCTTCTTCAAACGCTATTTCACTTCGATCCTCAATATTTATCTCGCTTATGAATCTATCTGAACTATTTTCCGCACTAAACTGGTCAAACAGTGTCGGACCCACAAATTTCTTTGTCTGCCCTTCATCTTGCTGAGACTTCGTAAAGTCTTGCAGAGGTACGACAAACGGACTTGTGTCGTCGTCTATTTCACTCGCCGCGGACGCCCCCTCAAACGTTTCGCTAAAAGAAGTGAGCGGAATATCTACATTTTGCCTCTGAGGTTTATCGTCAGATGGAGTGCTAACCATCGGAATTTCTTCGGTATCAGAAAAATCCGGCTCAACCATGCGTGGCTTTTGCACGTTTTTAACATTTTGATACGCCCGTGCCGCCTCTTCGTAGTTTTCTGCATTTGGCGCAGAAACCGTCTCGGTTGATTCTCCCGAAATAATTGCCGCCGCTTCTCGCAGTATTCTGTTTGCTTTCTCCTCAAGTTCGTCCGGCGGAGTTCGCTTTTCACTGTTAATAAACGCAGAGCCTTTGACTTCCGCCAAAATAGACTGCAAAGAAAAATTATCTAAGTTGTCTCTCTCACTGCTCATAACTCACCTACCAAAGCGTTGTCTTTTTGCTTCAAAAAGGAATACTGCTGTGGAAACAGAGGCATTTAGTGATGATAGTTTCCCGTCCATTGGAATTTTTGCGTGATAGTCACAGAGTTCACCGACAAGCCGTGATATTCCGGTTCCCTCAGAACCTATGACAAAAGCAGTCGCATCTGTGAAATCTGCCTCCCACACTGACTTTTCAGCATCGGCAGCGGCTCCCACAACCCACACCCCTTTCGATTTGAGCTCTTTAATTGTTGCGCTGAGGTTTGTCACACGCGCCACAGGCATATGGAATACAGCACCGCCCGAAGTTTTAGCCACAATGGCACTGAGCCCCGCGCTTCTGCGTTTTGGGATAATAACTCCGTGGGCACCGACAGCTTCGCATGATCTGATTATCGCTCCGAGATTATGCGGGTCTGAAATTCCGTCACAGAGGACTATCAGAGGTTTTTCTCCCCTGCTTTCAGCAAGTGCCAAAATATCATCGATCGAAACATACTCAGCGGTTGCCACCATTGCAATAACGCCTTGGTGCGAGTGGGTGACACTCATGGAATCAAGCTTGCGCTTGTCAACCATAACAACCACAGCCCCCGCTTCACGAGCTGATGAGGCGATGTGCATAAGAGTTTTGTCGGTGTTTTCTTTTGCAATGAACACCTTGTCTATGTTGATTCCTGCACGAAGAGCTTCAATAATGGTGTTTCGCCCCTCAATCTTGTCGTCTCGAATATCGTCGCGTTCTTCGATGTGATTCACGCCCCTAACATTAGTTTACGGGGCGATTGCCATCGCCCCCTTGGAACTTATAGGTAACTTTTAAGCTTATCTACCATGTCTAGTTTTTCCCAAGTGAAGCCTTCGGTTTCACGCCCGAAGTGACCGTATGAGGCTGTTGCTTTGTAGATTGGTCTGAGAAGGTCAAGCTTTTGTATAATCTTTGATGGGCGGAAATCAAAGTTTTCAATTAAAATATCTGCAATTTTTTGGTCTGAGATAACACCTGTGCCTCTGGTGTCAACATGTACAGAAACAGGCTCCGCCACGCCGATTGCGTAAGCAAGCTCTAGCTGGCAAGCACGAGCAAGACCTGCGGCTACAACGTTTTTCGTCACATAGCGTGCCATATATGCCGCACTGCGGTCAACTTTTGACGGGTCTTTCCCTGAGAAAGCACCACCGCCGTGACTTGCATAACCACCATATGTGTCAACAATGATCTTACGCCCGGTCAGTCCTGAGTCGCCAACGGGACCGCCAATTACAAAGCGTCCGGTTGGATTCACAAAGAACTTTGTATCTTTTGTGATAAGGTTCGCCGGAATCACGGGTTTGATTACAGTTTCGACTATAGCTTCTCTGAGTTTCTCAATTGAGATATCAGGGTCGTGCTGAGTTGAAACTACGATTGCGGGCACACTCACGACATTTTTATTCTCGTCATATTCAACAGTTACTTGGCTCTTACCGTCCGGTCTGACAAATTTCAGCTCACCACTTTTTCTGACATCGGCGAGTTTTTTTGTAAGGGCGTGTGAAAATGATATCGGCGCAGGCATAAGCTCAGGTGTCTCGTCACATGCAAAACCAAACATCATACCTTGGTCGCCCGCACCCGCATCCTCAGTATTGTCAAATGCATTATTGACACCCATTGCAATATCAGGGCTTTGCTCGTCAATTGTGGTCATAACCGCACTGCCCTTACAGTCGAATCCGAGCTCAGGCTCGACATAACCGATTTCTTCAATAGTCTTACGCACGACATTTGGTATATCGACATAACAGTTTGTGGTGATTTCGCCCATTACAAGAACCAGACCCGTGGTGCATATAGTCTCACAAGCGACACGAGCTTTACTGTCACCAGCCAAGATAGAGTCAAGCACCGCATCCGACACAGCATCACAGACTTTGTCAGGATGCCCCTCTGTTACTGATTCCGAAGTAAAAATTCTGTTTGACATTTGATAATCTCCTTTTTTGAACAAGAATAATTAAATTTAGTATAATTTAAAGTTAAAATGTGCTTTATTGCACGTTTGTATATAATACAATAAAAACGAAGTGGTGTCAAAAATTTATTGTTTCCAATTCGCATAAATAGTGGTACAATAACAAAAAAGGAAAAATGAAGGATGGTATCTGAATTTTGACGATGAATTCTAAACACACTGTGCATAAGACTCAGCTTGCGCCCGGAGTCTCACTTACATGTGTCAGGGCAGACAGATTTAAGTCAAGCTCTATAACAATCAATTTTATCACCGCACTGGATAAAAAGACTGCATCTGCAAGTGCTCTTTTGCCCAGAGTTCTCAGGCGGGGCAGTGTAAACTACCCCAATATGGAAAAACTCTCAGCATTACTTGACAATTTATACGGCGTTCGCGTAGAGCCCATCGTGCGCAAGAAAGGCGAAATGCACTGTGTGGGCTTTTATGTGGATTTTGTCGACGACCGTTATTTATCAGGTGGCGACAATTTGCTCGAAGATGCGACAAAAATTGCATGTGAGATATTATTATCTCCCGCAACAGAAAACGGCAAGCTCATAGATGAATATGTGCAAAGCGAAAAATCCAATCTAATTGACGATATTCGCGCAACAATAAATGACAAACGCGGATATGCTCTCGACAGATTACTTCAGGAGATGTGTGCAAATGAAGCATATGGTGTCGGACGGCTTGGGGCTGAGCAAGAAGCCTCTATGATTACAAGCGAGTCTCTCACCGCCCACCACAGCCACCTGCTCAAAACAGCCAAAGTCGAACTACTCTACTGCGGAGCGGCAGACCCAAGCCGCGTTGAGTCCGCTTTCCGCTCGGCACTAAAAGACCTACCGAATGAAAAAAGAGCCGATACTCCTAAGACAGAAATAGTTTTTGCCCCCAAGTCAGTAGCACCACGCAGGATTGATGAGAGCCTTGATGTCTCACAAGGCAAGCTCACCATGGGATTTCGTCTCGGCAACACTATGAAAAACCCTGATTTACCCGCACTCATGATGCTAAACTCTATCTACGGCGGGGAAATCTCATCTAAACTTTTTCAAAATGTGAGAGAACGTCTGTCGCTTTGTTACTATGTGAGTTCTATGTTAGATAAAATGAAGGGAATCATGATTGTCACATCGGGTGTTGATTTCTCTAAGTGTGATGAGGCACAAAGCGAGATATTGAGCCTACTTGATGACGTGAAGCAGGGCAAAATTAGTGATACAGAGCTCACTGCGGCAAGAGAATCCCTTGTCACCTCTATGAACTCTGCACTTGACAGGCTCGGCGGACTGGAAGCACTTTATTTTGACAGTGCGGTATGCGGCTTTAGTTATGACCCCGTAGAGCTCACAGATAAAATTCTTGAAGTGACACCCGAAAGAATCATAGAAGCCGCATCCGACATAAAACTCGACACAGTTTATTTTCTGTCAGGAAACGGCGAAGATTCCGAAAGTGATGATAACGATGATGACATGGAGGCTGAGTATGATTCTTAAAGAATATGCCTCGCTTGGAGAGAAGCTATATACAGAGACATTACCTAACGGACTCACGGTTTTTGTTGCACCCAAGCCGGGGTTTCATAAGAAGTATGCTTTTTTCGCCACCAATTATGGTGGTGTTGACAGGCGTTTCAAGATTTCAAATAAATGGATAGACACTCCGGCAGGGGTTGCACATTTTTTGGAGCATAAACTGTTTGACACAAAAGATGGAAATGCACTTGACCTTTTGTCGATAAATGGCGCATCGCCAAATGCATACACCTCAAATGACATGACCGCATATTATTTTGAATGCGGAGATAAATTCCGAGAAAACCTTAAAATTTTACTAGATTTTGTATCTACCCCTTATTTCACCGACGAAAGTGTCGAAAAGGAAAAAGGCATCATAACTCAAGAAATACGTATGGGTGAGGACGATCCTGATTATAACCTTTATTATGGCTTGCTAAAATCGCTATATAAGCACAAACCTCTGCGAGACAGTGTTGCAGGCACTGTAGAGAGCATTGAAAAAATTACAGCAGAAACGCTTTACGACTGTCATCGCATTTTTTATAACCCATCAAATATGGCCCTTTGCGTCGTGGGTGATGTTGATCCCGCCGAAGTGCTTGATATCGCACAAAAAACATTACCTACTGAGCCGGGCGAACTACCAAAGCGCGACTATGGTGAAGATGAATCTCTGCTTCCGCTCGCGGCAAAATTTGAAAAATCTATGGATATTAATTTACCCATATTTAATGCAGGGCTTAAAATAAAATCCATGGGCAGCGGCCATGATATGTTAAGGCTTGAAACAGTGAGCTCCATGGCACTCGATTTACTCATTGGGCACTCTTCTCCGCTGTATTTAAAGCTCTACGCAGATGGGCGGGTAGGCTCTGATTTTGGATTTTCTGTTGACTCTGCGGCGGAAACAGCGTATATTGTCTTTGGTGGAGAAGCTCGCGACCCTCTGTTTGTTTTCGATGAAGTTCAAAAGGAAATTTCTCGAATTTCAAATGAAGGCCCCAATGCTCAGTTACTTGAGCGGATAAAAAAAGCAAGCATAGGGGGTACCATCCGCGCATACAACTCCTTCTCAGCAATTGCGGCAAGCGCAGTTGAGGCTCATTTTAGGGGATTTGACCCATTTGAAGTCTTAAAGCTTTTATCTGCGGTAAGCTCCGAGGACATAATGAATTTCATAAACGAAAATATCCTATCAGAGCGCATGGCAATATCAATCATAAATCCCCTATAGTCAATGGGAAATATACACGACTATCATATTGAATACCAATCAATTTTCAACTTTCAATTAATCAAAATGAGGTGGTATCTTGAGCAACGCAGTTATTACTTTTCCGCTATTTGGAGATGGTTTCTCCTTAGACCTCCCCCGCTACTTTACATTATTCGGCTTTGATATCTACTACTACGCTATTTTCATCACTCTCGGTTATGCCTTGGCAGGTTTCTATCTGCTACGCCGAAGTGCATTATTCGGACTCACTCGCGACAACATATACGACATAATAATCATAGCAATTCCGATGGGTCTTATCGGTGCCCGTCTCTATTTTATGCTGTTTAACTTCAGCAGTTACTTCGGTCCGGGTCAATGGGGCAATATTTTGAGATTTCGCGATGGCGGGCTTGCCATATACGGCGGCATAATTGCCTCCGGTTTGGTTTTCATCATCTACAGCCGCATTAAAAAAATCCCGCTCGGCAATCTTCTCGACGCGGCAGGGTTTGGTCTCTTTATTGGTCAAGCAGTTGGACGTTGGGGCAACTTTATAAACCGCGAAGCGTTTGGCACTATAACTGATTTACCATGGAGAATGGGTCTCACCACGCCCGCAGGCACATTCTATGTACACCCCACATTCCTCTACGAATCACTTTGGAATATAGTTGGTCTCATTATCATGCATATATTCTCTAAGAAGTCAAAAACCAAGTACCCCGGACAATATTTCCTTTTCTATGTTGCATGGTATGGCTTCGGACGTTTTTGGATAGAGGGACTCAGAGCAGACAGCTTGTTTGTCGGCAATCCGGAGCTTGGCCTTCGCGCCTCACAAGTGCTTGCAGCAATGTCATTCCTTATCGCTTTGGGCATACTCATAGGTAACCGCATATCCAAAAAAGGTGCAGTTTCTGAAACTGCTAAAAAATCTAAAAATAGCAAAAAATCTAATAAAAACGACAAAAAGCTTGATGACGATGAATCTCTCGGCGAAATCGACGGCAGTGACGACTCCACAGATGACCCCGCCGCTCTTGATGGTGCAGGAGAGAAAGATACAGAAACAGAAAATGAAGATAATCAGGAGGAAAAATAAAACATGTCAAATTATGATGATTTCAAAACGAGAGCGAAAGTGACGCTCGAATCCCTGGCAGATGCCTCTGTTGACGCCTACAAAGCCACCGAACAAAAGGCGAGAATCCTCGCAAAGAAAACCAAGCTCCGCGCAAGCATTGTCAATGACAAAGCAACCATCAGGCGCCTCAGCGTTGAAATAGGAACCGTCTACTATAAGATGTTCAAGGAAAACCCTGCCCCTGAATTTGAAAAAGCAGTCAAGGAAATAACTGAAGCCTATGAATGCATAGCCGCCAAAGAAGCCCAAATCGACGAGCTGAAAAAAAGCGGAACCGCCAGAGCTGAGCCTCCAAGGGAGAGCAGTAGCTCAGATGAAAGAAATAGCGAGAATAACGACTAGTATAAAATTATAAAAATCGCTGTACATAAAACTGTGGCAGGAGGAACATCTCCCCTGCCACAGTTTTAGTTTTTGTTATACCTTTTTATGCCGCTATTTTACAGCATAGATATAGTCATCAATGCAGTCGCCTATTTTGTCTAAGATTATATCATCTACTGCATTTTTTAATTCTCCATCGCGTACCCTTGCATACTGTAGCGGTAAAAACTGGCTCAGTATCGGCAGGGGTATTGGACTGCTCAGATTCGACACAAGAGTTTCAATTGAGTCTGCTACTGCTTGCTCCGGCAAATAGTATCTTGCGCGGTCGGAAAATCCGAATGCTCTGTTAATCTTTAACTTATGCTCATCGCCGTGATAGTGTGAGTTCCAGTTATTTGGTTTTTCGAGCATGACTGTTTCAAGCACTTCCGAGAACTTGCTCAACTCTTTGCCCTTGCCGGCAAGCAAAACTTTTTCGATGCTTTCGAGAGCAAAAAGAGCTTCCCGCAGAGCAAATGTAAGTGCAGGGCCTACTTTTAAAATGATAATCCCATCTCGCACAAGTTCCCTTAGTGACGGGCGTGGCTGGTAATCTGTGGAGTGCCCTTCAAACACTAATTTATCACTGCTCAGTACACTGCACAGCTCTTTAGCCTTTTCACTGTCATAGACATCAACATCATCTTCGCCAAACTCAACGCCCGGCTGCACAACAACCGCCACAACCCGCTCCCAAACTTCGCTCAGCCCTGCATCTTTAAATGCACTTAAAAACTCGGCTATAGTAGCTATACACTCATCTTTCCCCGTAACACTGAGCTCCTCATGTTCTTGCGCTCCGCCGGGTATCGGAACCTCACTGCCCACTATGTATATAGGTGCGACGGCATCTTTATGCTGATTTTTTCTCTCAGTAAATGCTTTTTCCGCTACAGCACAGAGCTTTGCGCCGCGTTTCGCTATGACTTCATTCGACAACGGTTTTGTCTTATCATCAGAACCAAGCCGCATACTCGTGTCAATGTGAATTTTCGTAAAGCCCGCAAGCACATAATCGTTTATAAGAGTTTCCGCATTTGCCATAGCCTCATCTTCGGGAAGTTTCGACCATGTGAGCGGTCCTAAGTGGTCACCGCCTAAAATGAGGTTTTTCGGATCAAAACCTTCGTTTTTCGCAAGCTCGTGACACCAGTTATAAAATTCCTCCGGCGTCTGCCCTGTATAACCGCCCTCTTGATTGACCTGATTCGCCGTAGCCTCAATAAGAGCAGACACACCCTCACGCTTGCACCGACGCATCACCGCCCGAAGAACATACTCATTGGCACTGCAATTAGAAAATATACCAATATGCTGTCCTGATTTATAATTTTCAATTATTGATTGAATAGGGTGCATTTTGTAAGTCTCCTCGTAAAAGATTCTTTTGCTATAAGTTAATGGACTAAGTAAGTTTTTTAAACGCTTCTATCTTCGCTGTATAATATGCATAACGCTTATCACTGTGTTTCTCAATAAGCCCTCGTTGAGCAAGATCTAGTAAAATGACTCTCACTCGTTGTGGACTTAAGTTGAGAAGCTCTGCAAAATCAGCACTTGTACCACTTGAATATTCAGCAAGATACTTCATAATCAGAGATGTTCTATCTACATTTTCTATCGCTCTTCTATCGCTTCCTATCGCTTGTCTATCGCTTGTCACAGTCGATAGCACATTGCTGTGTCTGCTTCGTTTGAATGTCACTTTGAAAAAATCATCAAGCTCAAACTCAGGTGCGGCAACATCGGCTTCTTTTGCGGCACCCCTCATCCGCTCAATGCCGGTACCCATTTGTTCAATATAGCCAATACGACATAGCATACTGGCAACGACAGAATTTCTTGCAATGCTTATTTTACCAAAATTTTTTGCCGTAATGCCTTTGCACACTCCTCCGGGGCTAGTGACTTCAACTCTATCATCATAAATTTCGACCGATATTCTCGCTCCTTTTTCATAATATAGACGATGACATGCGGCATTTATAACTGCTTCACGTAGAGCCTTTTCAGGCAGCTCCAATATATTTTCTCGTCTGGTGGTTTCAATTTTGTAACTGAGATTAAGATGCCGTTTCAAATATGTTATCGCTTCTTCAATATTACTGATTATATCGCCATTAAACTCTTTTGCGTCAATGACATATGCTTTGTCAATACCTTTGTACAATCCACAAACAATACCTGCGTGACGAAACTTCACGTCCTCGTCATTGATGCGAAAAAATAAAGCACCCGCATTAGTGAAGCACAGTGTATCGCCGTAATAATCGGCACATCCCATGTTTATCAATAGATTATCTCTATCTAAAACTTCGCTTATGTTAGCAGTTCTAATGTAAGCACTATAAGCCTTATCATTAAATTTTTCACTCAACGGTAAGTCTTTCCGAACAATCTGATCATAGTGGATGTGTTCCTCTCGTTTGAAAAATTCAATGAGGTTGCTCCGGTTTAATTTTTGAGAATTAGGCCCGGAGCGCAAATAAAATCCATTAGGACATGAATAAGGTTTGCTTGACCCTTCCGGAACAGTAATTTCTATGACTTTGCCGTGTATAGCTAAATCTACATTTAATTGAGGTTCTATTTTATTTATAGAGTCCTGTAATCTTGAGCGAGCTTCGTTGCTCACATCAGTGCCGACAACATCACCTTTATCGGTCACACCGATAAAAATGCGACCACCAGACGCATTCGCAAATGCGCAGACTTCATTCGGAATTGATTTATCTGCAGTTTCTTTGAACTCTACCGAGTAGCCCTCACCCTTGCTGAGAATGACATCAAAATCCTTAATCATATGGCATTTTCCTCTGCTTTTGTAAATAAGCTGATTATAGCATAGATTAATCGGCAAAGTCACGGTCTAATTTTAGAACCTACAAAGAAATCCAAGGATCAAGCCCATCAGGCTTGTCGGGGTCGGCGCCGGTCTCTTTAGATTTATAATATGCAATCATTTGGCACAGAATAATCAGCGGAATGCCGCGGGTTATGTGCGATAGTTCTTTGCCGAATGATGATACCTTTACGCCATCTGGGTCGCTGGGTTTATCCGAATAAACAACAACATTTGCACCTTTTGTTTTCAGGTCTTTTATGAGGTTGTTTTCAAGCTCACAGCCTGTTGCAGAAGCCACTATTACTAGCGTTTCTTTGTTAATAAGCACCATCGGCCCATGTCGAACATCAAGAACATGGTGAAAACTCGACGGTAGTTGACAGACCTCTTTGAACACAAGTGCGCCCTCTTCTGCGATGCCCTCAAGCTCCGCATCAGCCAAAACAACAGCATGTGTCCATGGCTCTTTTGCAAGTTCTTTTGAAAGTTCCTCAGCTTTGTCCATGTAGGCAGAGCCCTCTTTTATGACAATGGCTAACTCTTCGAGAACTTTTTTATTACCCGTCAGCTTTGCAGCTAAGTATGCCGCCATAAAATATGCATTGGTAACACAGCGAGTCTGGCACACACTCTCATCAAACGCCCACGGAGTAGAAAGCTCTAAGTCACTTCTCTCACCCAGCGGCGTGCCATCAGCACAAACCAAAGAAGCAACATTAAACTTGCAACCAAGCTTCTTCATGGTATCAACCGCCATAATAAGTTCGCTCGTTTTACCCGAACGTGAAATAAACACAAGTGAACTACCGTCTATCATTTTTTTATAACGCTCGGCATGTAAAAGTATATCCCCTGCGGCAAGCGCCGTAGCAGGAATATTAGTGTACATATTGGTTATCATTGCAAATGACTTTGCATTAGAATAACTGGAACCGCAACCAACATAAATCAAGCGAGTGCTACCCTTAAAAAACTCCTCAATCTCCCCCCACTTACTCTCCAAATAATCCACAGTTTTCCCAAGTGCCGAAAAAGTGTCCTGCATTTCCTTGTAAGTTAAAGCCATGATATTCCTCCTAAAGTGTTATATATTTGTCTGCACTCATTCTAGCAGATATTAAGCATCCTGAGCAAGTCAACATCGAACATAAATTATGCAGAAAAAACGTTAACTACTCCAAGGTTAGCCTGGAATGGGCTGTTTGTGGAGTCTTTTTTCGAGAACAGCGGTGTAGATCCCGATGGCTCGAAAAAAGCGGAACAAATTGCCCACTCCAGGCGGGGTTCATGCACAAAAATCATCACCAAGTCGCTTTTGCAACATAGGCAACCCCTGCTTATGCCCACGCTCAAAAGCCATGAGTAGCGCACCAAACATAGGCTCAAATTTCGGGCTTACAGGCTTTCCGTGTATAGCTTCAATGCCTGCGAAAAAATGCGGCAAAATAAGCTCTCCTGTCTTAAAGAGCCCACCTGAATATGAAACCAAAAACGGCTCATTTTCAAAATTTAAGCTACTGCGAATAGCGGCGACATGAGCGCAAAGCTCCTCAGCCGCTTTCTTATAAAGCTCTTTGGCACTCGAAGACCCCGCCAGTGCCGCCTCTTTTGCTAAAAATTGAAGAGCTGCAACCTTATCTCTGCTGACCAAATAATTGCTGTGCAGAGGCTCAATTATCTCTATATCACTGGTTAAACCAAACTCTTTCATCACAACATCATAGAGCTCATCTTTTGGCACTCTGCCGTCTGCCTGCTTTGAAAAAAGTTGCATTACTTTTTTACCAACCCAATAACATGAACCCTCATCACCGAAAAACTCACTCCAACCACCGCACCTGCACGTCTCTCCCGCTTCATTTTTGCCAAAAGCAATCGAACCCGTACCCGCAACAACGTTGACGCCCGGCATAAGCCCGAGCGAACCCGCCCAGCCGACCTCAACATCATTTGTGATGTAAACGGGAATTTCTCCAAAAATTTCCGCTACAGTAGCTCTTAGTTCACGATCGCCCGCCTCACCCTCACCAAAGCAGGGCAAGCCCATAACAACACCGGCGACGCGAGCATTCTTACCCAACGGGAAAGCATCAATAACCGCTTTAATATTACTTATAACATGATTTGTTCCGTACTCTCTCCAAGATGCACTACTCGTCAGTTCAGATAAGAGCAACGACGAATCGGCAGAAGCAACACAAACCGTAGTCTTAGTACCGCCGCCATCTACACCAACGTAATAGTCCATCTAGTTCCCCCTAACCTATCACATATTCATGAACATGATTAATCCCTGTCATTACAGCTCCGAGCATAGTTTCAGTGTGGTTTAACTCAGAAAGCACGAGCTTTGGCGCATAGGGAAAATGATTTTTCACAACTCCCTGCCAGTGATCAATAAAAAGCTTTCCGAAATTATACCCAAGTCCGCCTGCTATGATTATTATCTCAGGATTTAACACCGAGACAACATTAGCGAGCATGATTCCAAAGTTCAACGCAATCTCGTCAATCATTAGTTTTGCATAAAGATCTTCTCCATCTTTATAGTTCTGTATGAGTTTAATTATATCTTCATTAAAACTACCTGACTTGAGGTAGTGATTTATTTTACTGATTGATAGCATTAGTTCAAGCGAGCCTGTATCGTCATATTTATTTGAAATGTTAACAGGATCCGTTAGCATAAAGCCTATCTCTCCTGCAGCACCTGTTGCACCTTTATACAAATTACCGTTAAGTATATGCGCAGAACCAATACCAACACCATATGCAATATATGTGATATCCTTATAATTTACTCCCGCACCCTTCCACTGCTCACCAATCGCTCCCAGATTCACGCAGTTTTCCAGTATAACATCAGCTTCGAAAGATTCTTGCAATACATCAATAAATTCTTTACCACTAAACTTTTCGGTAAATGGAGCAAGAGAGCTGACTCCATCATAAATAATCCCCGGAATGCCTATGACTATGCATAGGATATCATCTTTTGTTTTTCCCGACTTTTCAAGAATTTCAGCTATTCTGTCATGAATCAGGGTGATTCGTTCCTGCCCTACATTTGCACTATCTGAATCATTCACTGCCTCTGTGCTTATAATTTCATTACCAAGCAAATCAGCGAGCATCATACGTATGTGAAAACGCCCCCAGTCAACCCCTATAATAAATCCTCGTTTAGAATTAAAAGCGAGCATGGTAGACTTACGCCCTATGCTGTTGTCCCCTGCGCCAACTTCCAAAATATAGTCCGCTTCAAGCAAACCCTTAGCATTGGAAGATATAGCGGGAAAACTCATGTGAAGATGCCTCGATAAGTCCGCGCGAGACATATCTCCGTTTTTACGCAGAGCATCTAGTATAAGCCGCTTATTATGTTGAGCTATGTTCTCAGGGGATTTACCGGAATCTAACATATTGCACCCTCGTTTCATTACTTATCTACCATTAATAAGTGTTAGTCATTACTTATTATATTAATATAAATTCCCGATTTTGTCAAACTAATCGCAGGAAAGGACGGTCTTTGAGCACATTGCAAAGTGCTCAAAATAAGCCAGAACCACTTTTATCTATTTTATACATTATTCATGCTGTTTATTGTGCTGTTTTCACAAATTTATGTCTCTCGCCCATTTAATTATTGCTTTTTCCTCACACTTCCTTTAAAATCTTTACTAATCTACATTAAGTAACTAAGTCGAGCATCCAAGTTGCGCAAGCTGGGTTGGACATGGGTAATGAATACAGAAAAAACTGGGAGAAAACATTGAAAATGAAGATTGAGTATCTGTGCGATAAAATGGAATATGCCGAGACCGTCACAAAATGGATTTTCGACGAATTCATCAATGGTGTAAAGCATGGTCAATCATATGAACGCATTCTGTCAGAAGTGAGTGAATGTAACAAGCATGAGTTGCCGATACGCCTGATTGCGCTGGCTGAAGATAAATGTGCAGGCACCGTATCTCTTGTTTTTAACGATTTAAACTGTAGGCAGTACACACCATGGCTTGCCGCACTTTATGTCGATAGTGCGTATAGAAACTGCGGAGTTGGCGAACAATTGGTAAGTGCTGTAATTGAGATAACGCAGCAACTGGGGTATGATAAACTGTATCTGAGAACAGAGACCGCAAGTGATTACTACAGAAAACTGGGCTGGACGTTTGTAGAAAACTGTGACGACGACCATAATCTGAAACCTGATGTTTTTTCATATAGTATTGCTAAGTAGTGTAATCCAGAGAAACTGTGGGAGGCAATAGTCACTTCCCACAGTTTCTCTGTGCATTAATAAAGCAGTAGTAACAAAAAGTAAAACAGCTTTCTTAGCCAAGTATTTTATCAATTGCCGCTAGTTCATCTTTTGTAAAGCTCATTTTGTCAAGCGATTTGACATTTTCATCAATTTGTGCGAAGCTGCTTGCACCAATTATCGCTGAAGATGAACGTTGCAACACCCACACCAACGCCATCTGCGCAAGTGATTGACCTCTTTCAGCGGCCAACTCACCCAGTGCTTTGACTTTATTGATTTTTTCGTCGGTTACACTGTCTCTTTTTAGGAAAGTTCCTTCTGTTGCAGCGCGTGAACCATCAGGAATTCCACCCAGGTACCTATTTGTCAGCAAACCTTGGGCTAGCGGACAGTAAGCAATTGAACCGATACCAAAAGAATCAAGCACATCGATTATATCCTCTGCTGAGCGGTCGAACATATTATAGTTCATCTGATGAATTAATAATGGGATGTTCCTTTGCTTGCAGGCTTCTACCATATCTTTTGTCTGTTGAGGATCATAGTTTGAAATACCGGCATACAGGGCTTTCCCCGAACGAAGTGCCAGTTCTAATGCATCAATGGTCTCGCTAATAGGGGTATCTGAATCTGGACGGTGGTGGTAGAACACATCTACATACTCAAGACCGGTCCGTTTAAGGCTCTGATCCAGAGATGATATTATATGCTTTTTAGAGCCCCATTCGCCATAAGGTCCTTCCCACATATAAAATCCGGCTTTTGAAGCTATAAATAGTTCATCACGATGTGCTAGTAGGTCTTTTTTCAATATTCGTCCAAATGTTTCCTCCGCTGAGCCGGGCAGCGGACCATAGTTGTTAGCGATGTCAAAATGAGTGATTCCTAAATCAAATGATCCCAAAATCATTTCACGGCAATTTGAATAAGGTGCATCGGTTCCAAAATTATGCCAGAGTCCCAGAGAAATGCCTGGAAGCAAAACTCCGCTGTTACCGCATCTACGATATTGCATATTATCATAACGACTCATGTTATTCCTCCCTTGTTGATTTACTATTAAAATTCGAAAAGATGTTACAGACCACTAGTTACATTCGGGGACCAATGGACCTTTCAGCTCTTCCACTACAAAAAACTTGCCGGGAAGCGTAGGCATCCAACTGCTCGGAACCCAGATGTCTGGCCCGTACTTCAGTGTAACAAAAAACGTCATTCCTTGCCAATTCATACCGCGTCCGACCACACCGTCCACACCGCCAATACAATAATCTGAGTTCAAAAAGAGTCCTGGTCCAACAGTATTTGCACGCGCGGGGATGAGCGTTACCCGGCTTCTGAAACTGATAAGCGAGTTTTGCTCGATGGTCATAGGATGCAATTGTGCTGCTATACGGTAAGGGTCTTTTTTCCAATCTTCCACACTGGCATAATCCAACGCAAAATGAGGTTCCCAGAATGCAACATGGAAGCAACGTCCTATGCCATATATTGTAATTAACTCCCCACCGTCATCTTTAATCGCTTTGATTTTATCCGGATATGTGGGTAAGTTTTCTAATGTTGCAAAGTTACGTTGTTCCTTCGGTACCGTATACTCACCAAGAGGTCCGTAGAAAGCGAGTTCCATTGCGTTTGTGAAAGCACCTGGGTCATCTCCTGGTAAAGTATTGCCGTTACTATCGCTCCACTCATCCATGTTAAATCCCCACACGTGGTCGCAACTACACTTCCAATCTCTTAAAAAATATGCTGCCCATTTATACATTCCCATAGGACCGGCAGAAAGGATTAACGCCAGTTTTTTACCTTCGTCTCTGGTGCGTTTAATGTGCTTGGCAATTTCATAGCCCATCTGCATATTGAAACTAGCCACGTCGGCGCACTCCTCTGTTACAAAATCTTTGTGCCAGTGCGGCATTCTGTCTAGTGCCCGCTCAGGCGGCGTGGCACAGCAGTCTTCAATTTTTTGTAAGTCCCACCCTTTTGGGAAGAAGTCTTCCAGCATTGAACCTGCAATTGTGTCTATCATGTTCATCGTTTATGTCCTCCATTATTATTATTCGTTGACCAAGCATAAAAAGATATAATTCATTATTATGCCAAGTTCATTCTGTGCCTATACACTTTCTTCTATAAAACGATTGTCGGAATTATCCCAATACCCCATGTATGTCCGACTGTTGTGTCCGTCAAAGTTTAGCTGATACATACGGAATGTAACCAAAATATCTTTTGGTTGCCACTGTTCTTCAAACGAGTAACGGTAAGTCATTCCAATATTTTTCATCACATTTCCGCTTCTTGGGTTTTTTACGTCATGTGTTGCGGTGATGTGTGGAATATCTGATTTTTTCAGCTGCTCAACTATCGCTTTGCAGGCTTCCGTAATTATCCCTTTATACCAACATTCTTGTTTTAATCCATAACCAAGATCGTAGCTATCACCACTGCCAACGTGGACATAACCTACAGGAATATTGTCGGATTGCAGACAAACCGCATATCTATATCCGAATGGCAGTCTATAGGCTTCGGCGTACCTTTCTTCAAAGAATGCCGAAGCCTCTTTCAATGATTTTAAGGGATACCACGGCAAGTACGTATTTACATACTCATCGCCGTAAATGTTTAGTAAGGCTTCCGTATCACTAGGATTGAACTTCCTCAATATCAGCCTTTCCGTTTCAAGTGTGGGTGTGTTCATCGGTAATGCGCGTCGGCTTCCTTATTCCAAGGTTGCGCTAACAATTCATCAATTAAATTTTTAGCTTGTTCGTACGATCTGGTACGATTGTCGTGCATAAGTTCAAGTACAAGCACACTGCGATCTCCGTTGCGATACGCTTCATGAAGATTGTTCATAGTACGCATACGTGGATAAATTACGTTATCCATTATTCTGCGGGGTAGCGGATCCATTTTTATTCCTTGCACACCGCGTGCGCTCGAAACAGCCGGTATTTCCACCATCACATCATCAGGGATTCCCGGGATGCAGCCATTGTTCGGAATATTAAGTATAAAGCGCTCATATGTGTCGGTGACGACTGAGTTGATAAATGGTATGTGCAGCTCACCACTTTTTTCTAACGGCGAGAGTTCTGTTATGGGTTTACCCGTACTAAGTACGTCTTTTATGGCATCACGGTAAACGGTTTTATCGTTGATATAGCCCGCCCAACATACTTCAGAGTCAAAACCACCATTAGGGCCGTACCATTTTTCTTTAGTTGCAAAATCTGTGTGGTGCCACCAAGGCGTGGCGGAACGCACTGCATCACCTATAGGCAATAGACCATATATCCGATAGAAATCAATCGCTCCCGGTGACAACTCTTCCGGAACAGCACCGTAATTGTTGGTACTTTCAAGATATGCCGGACTTTTCCAATAAGCTTCGCTTTCCTCTGCTATCCATTTGTCAAGCAGTGGATATGCATCTTTTCCTTCATAACGAAAATCGGTCAGCATATTGTAGTGATTAAAGCCAATAATCTCGGCAGACATTTTGTCTTTGTCCAAGCCCATTATTTTTGCAACATTGTATGCCAGGAAGTGTCCATGGCATACTCCGACTGTTTTAACATCTGTATAGCGTGTCAAGTAATTTGTTCCGTCAAAAACTGGGTTTGCTGTTTGAACAAGCCATGCGTCAGGACAAAGTTCCATCATATCATTCGCTACATCTTCCAGGAATTTTATTTGAAGATAAGCCCCAACTCCACCGAAGTAGCAACTCACCCTGTCACCTATCCCTCTGTAGTAACCGTGTGATTGAGCAATCTTTCGCTCAGCTTCCAGTGGTTCATATCCCCCAATCTTCACAGCGCATATGACAAATCCGGCACCATCCAAAGCATCACGCCTATCGAGATATGCTTCAACCTTGATTGACGTTCCGGCTTCGCGATTGTAGCTCTCGGCGATTTCTTTTGCCTCTTTTAGCCTTCCTTCATCAATATCAACAAGGCGCAATGTGCTTCCCGAAAGTGTTTCTGTCAAAATAAGATCCTTGAGCAGAGCTATCGTAAACGACGCTCCGCCAGCTCCAAGTAAAACTATTGTTTGTTCCATTAAACTATACCCCTTCTTATAATTTTTTATCTAACCTTTTATTCCCGTAATCGCAATACCTTCAACGAATTGCTTCTGGAATAGGATAAATATGATAATCATAGGTGTTGTTGCGAGTAATGAAGCTGCCATTAACCAGTTGTTGCGCGTTACATGTTGTCCTAACAATGTGGCAATACCGACAGAAAGAACTCGCACAGACTCACGATTTGCCATAACGAGCGGCCACATAAACTCATTCCACGCCCAAAGAACTGTAAGTACGCCCAATGCCGAAAGTGCTGCCTTACTTAAAGGAAGAAAAATCTGTGCGTATATACGGAATTTAGAAGCACCGTCTATGGTGGCTGCTTCTTCCAGATCTTTAGGGAGCGTTAAAAAGTACTGGCGCAGGAAAAAAGTGCCGAACACGCTGAAAAAGTGAGGAATCGTAAGAGCATACAGAGTATTTATCCATCCAAAGTTCGACAGTAGTATAAATGATGGAATTAAAGTCATTTGAGTTGGAATCATCATCATACTAAGCAAGACTATGAAAATTACATTACGCCCTGGAAACTCAATTCGTGCAAATCCATAAGCCGCCATGGAGCAAAACAGTAACTGCATGACTGTAACCGTGACGGCTACGGTAATTGTGTTCGCAAAGAATCTGAGGAAGTTCATCCGACCCAGTACTTCTTGAAAATTTTCCAAAGATCTGCTCAGCGAAAAAACACCGTCCTCAACAAACAAACCGCGCGGAATCCATTGTATGGGAATAGCCATTGACTCTTGAAATGTTTGAAACGCTGTCAGAATCATCCACAAAAAAGGCGCAAGCATGATAACAGATCCGAGTGCTAACAACAACGTTATAAAAGTGCTGTTGGCATTAAATTTTACTTTTTTCGCCTCCAAGATTACACACCCCATTCATTCTTGATAATTATTTTTTTATTAGTTTTTTGACTTTTAGTTGTAAAAAACAACTTTCTTTTGCATAAAGAACTGAAACCCTGTGAATACAAGAATAAAGAAGAACAGGACAACAGCTTGAGCTGCAGCATAGCCCATTTGGTTAAAGAAGAAGCCCCGTTCGAATATTCCGTAAACCACTGAACGGACAGCAAAATCTACTGGACCTCGGGCTATTTGTGTTGCTCCGGAAATAATATATATTATATCAAAAACTCTAAATGCGCCAATAAACGATGTGACAAAAAGGAAAAAGATAGAGGGTGAAAGCAGTGGCAACGTAATGTAATAAAATTTACTCCAAGCCGTCGCTCCGTCAATATCGGCGGCCTCATAGTACGTGGTTGAAATAGACTGAAGCCCTGCCAATAAAATGATTATAGCGAATGCCAGCCCTCCCCAGATAGCGACAATAACGACTGCTGGCATAATCCAGTTTGGATCGGCAAGCCATTGAGGGTTAAGTCCGAAAGGACGGAGAATAACATTAACCAGACCAAGCTCAGAGTGTAAAAGATAACGCCATACAGTAGCCACGGCAACAGGCATCGTGACAATAGGAAGAAAATAGATGACCCGGAAGAAAGTACGCGCAGGTATCTTAGAGTTTAAAAAAACTGCAAGAACGATTGCTATGGCGATTGTCGCGGGTACCACACTGAGAGAGTAGACTATCGTGTTCCTAAACTCTTGTATTACAACATGATCGTTAGCCAGATTAATAAAGTTTTCAAATCCAATAAAAGACGGTTGTGCTCTTAGTCCATCCCAATCAGTAAGAGACATGTAAAATGCGAAAATTGTCGGCCCTATAGCAAACAACAGTACACCAAGAGACATTGGTGCTATAAAAAAATAGCCCCACATCCACGAATTTCTTTTATGTGGACTTAAACGTTTCTTAACTACAGCGTCTTTTGCAGCTGTAATAGCTTCAGACATTATATAACCACTCCTTTTCTCTAGAAAACTTGCTTGTTATTTTCCCTGTAGGCTTCTAATCATAAAATAAAAACAATATGACCATGCGATGCATTCCGATATGAACAATATCGGAATGCATCATATTAAACCAGTTAATTGCCTGCCGCAATAGCTGCCGTTTCCTCAGTTACCCTTCTTAAAGCCGTGGCAATATCTTCCGTCCGCAACCAGATATTCTGCAAAGCATCATCAAACACGGCAGTTTGCTCAGGAGCAGCTACTGACGGAATTTGGTTCGGTGTTGCAAAATCTACAGCATCGATGAAAACTTGTAGGTTTAACCCTGGGAAGTTATTCACCCAGTAATGCTGTGTTCCAACGATAGCAGGAATTGCAAACATTGCCTGAGCAGGAGCAGATTCTTCCATCGTGAAGAGCCTAATCACTTCCCATGCCGCGTCCTTATTCTCAGACCTCGGGTTCATTGAAATCGCAACAGTACTTATGATGCTTGCAGGTTGTCTTGAAACCGGCAGTGCCGCAACACCTAAATCAGATCCCAGTGTTTCGTAGAACCAACCCACATTCCATGCTCCGGTTGAAATCATAGCTATGTTTCCAGCTAAAAACTGTGAAACTGGATCAGTCTCTATTTGCGAAGGTCCGTCAGGAGAGAACCCATGCACATACATGGCATCATACAACCACTGAACGGCTTCAATATTTTCTGGACTATACAAATCAAAAAAGGTGCCGTCAGAACTGAGTATAGTTCCTCCGTTTGAAAGCATCCATGGATAGACTTGCCCATGTAGCCAAGCTTGGGCAATAAATCCAAAAGTAGATCCCTCAGTTAACGCTATTGATACATCTCTCAAATTGTCCATTGTCCAGTTGTCTGTTGGAGTATCTACACCTTGAGCCTCAAATATAGCTCTGTTGTAGAAGAGTGCAACCGTATCAAAGTCTTTTGGTATCGCATAGATAACATCATCAAAAGTAAACATATCCACTGCGCCTTGCGGGAAAATTGACATGTCAATTCCATCGCGCTCAATAAAGTAATCCAATGGTTCCATCAGCCCTGCAGGGACGAACTCAACAGAGTTAACCGGATGTGACCAGAACACATCAGGCTCATTTGATGATGCCAACGCAATCTGTATTGCCGGCCAGTATTGCCCCCAAGGTATTTGTGTCAACTCCACATTGACATTTGGGGCTGTGTCGTCTAATAGTGCCATAATGTTCTCCATTGCAGGGGTCTGATTTCCATCCCAAAAGAACACAGTTATGTTCCCACTTGGTCCATCAGCATCTGCCGATGTATCACCATTTCCGCAGGCAACCAGTACCACAGTCGTTAAGAGAAGCGCACAGATAATCAAGATCACTCTTTTCACAGTTAATAATCCTCCTAAAATTATTCAAGATATTTGTTGATTAACAGTTAAAATATTGCATTTAAATTTTGCGTTTGCAGATTTTGACTTTCATTATAACGTCAAAATTTGTCCAACTCGATTTGCCTTCTAACTAACTCTCCTTTCGCACAAGATATATATTTGTTGACTCTGATTTTAACGTTTACACTTGATAGATATTAATGTAGTCTTAATTTACCATCCCTAAAGCATCCAAAACTTTGCGCACAGACACCCACTAACTCTCTTTCAGCATCAAAATTTTCAAAAACACCACATTACTTAGTTTCGCTTAATTAATATTATAACTACTTCTATGCAAAAAAGCAACATAAATTATTAAAAGCAGAAATTATTGTACTTATTTACTAAAGTGAATTTACTAACACTACTATTTCAGTGCACTCTTAGTGCAATATATATAAACGTAATTGCCTTTTCTATTCACATAACGGTGTGCAGCTCGACGGAAAAATATGCAAAATATTTTGTTTATTTTGCATATTTTTATTCATATAACTTTGTTGTATTTAGACAAATATGCAGTTTCTCCTCATTAATTTGTTGCTTTTCACTCGCACTTCCTTTAATATACTTAGTTAAGTAACTTAAGCAACTCAGTCACACTCTCGGCATAGTAGCATCACATCAACATTATTTTATGATGGAGGAAACCAAGTTTGAAAAAGAAATTCACCTTTATCGGCGCAGGTTCTTTAGGCTTCACACGAGGTCTTGCCAGAGATATTTTGAGCTTTGAGTCTTTTCGGGATTGTGAAATCCACCTTATGGATATCCATGAGGGTCGTCTCGGTTATGCCGCAAAAGCGATAGAAAAACTTATCAAAGCAGGAAACTACTCCGCCACCGTACACCCGACAACAGACAGAAAAAAAGCTCTCGAAGGAGCCGATGGAGTTCTCATCACCATACTGCAAGGTGGTGTAGATGTCTGGCGGCATGATATCGAGATACCTAAAAAATACGGCGTAGACATCAATGTCGGCGACACTCGCGGGCCGTCAGGAGTTATGCGATTCTTACGCACCGCGCCTGTAATGCTCGATATTATGAATGACGTACAGAAACTGTGCCCAAATGCAACAGTTCTCAATTACACAAACCCGATGGGAATGCTGTGCGGATATTTACAACGCATGGGGCATTCCAACGTGACGGGGCTCTGCCACAGCGTTCAAGGCACAGCGCACATGCTCGCAAGGTGGATTGGCGCTAAAAACGATGAAATTTCTTACACTTGTGCAGGCATAAATCACACTGCATTTTACCTCGACTTCAAGTGGAACAACAAAGATGCATACCCGCTCATCTTGGATAAAGTAAAAAATGACAAAGAAGTGTCAAACGAAGAACAAGTACGCAATGAGATGTACTTACAGCTGGGCTACTATCCGACGGAAAGTTCCGGACACAACTCTGAATATCTGCCATGGTTTAGAAAACGTGCCGACCTCATAGAAAAGTATTGCACCCACGGAACAGGTTGGAACCCCGGTCATCACGCATATATTTTAAATGAATATCTTGCCGCAGAAGAATCCTGGGAATCACGCTTTAAAGAGTTCTTAGAGGAAGATGAGGTTGACCTAAGCGGCGGCGAAGAATATGCTTCCAACATCTTTAATGCCCTATTCGGTGACGGTACGCCATTTGTATTCAACGGCAACCACCTAAATCACGGCATAATCACAAATATGCAACCAAACGCCTGTGTTGAAACACCTGTGCTAGCATCAAAAGAGGGATTACAGCCAATTCACGTAGGTCACTTGCCCGACAACCTCGCAATCTTGGTAGATTTATCCGCCCGCATTGAAGAGATGGCAGTCAATGCCGCAATAGAGGGCGATCCATGGAAGGTTTTCCAAGCAAACCTATTCGACCCACTGACAAGCGCAGTACTGTCAATGGAAGAAATCAAAACAATGACACAAGAAATGCTGGATAAGAATAAGGATTTTCTCGGCTACTTCAAATCCACCAAAATATAGATTATGAGTTTTACGCAATATTAGCAGAGGCAGGGCAGTTTGCTCCGTTTTTTGCGAGAACAGCGGTGTAGATCCCGATGGCTCGCAAAAAGCGGAACAAATTGCTCTGCCTCTGTGGGAGTTAAGCGCTTACGCAAATCCGAATACGCTATCGATACTCTTCCCAAATATCCTTGAGCGTATTTGATGTTTTTATAGCTTCGTCAAAATTTAATGTTTCTATTTGCCGTACTAAAACTGCCGTTTCGGTGATTTTATTTAAATCATCAACCAGTTTCAGACATGAGGCATTTCCGTCCTCCATAAGAGGAATAAGTTCACCCAGTAGCGCAAGCCCTTTTTCGATGTCCTGCCTTGTATCCGGTGCCGTGCCGGTACCGGGAGTAATTCGTTTGAGCACAGACTCAAGTTCGGTCATAAATGCAGTTAGCTGAACTTCCGTTGGTTCTTTTCCTTCTCTTATTGAAAGCTCTACATCTCGTGCTACTGACGACAACTCCGGTTCTTGTATCAGCCCGGCTGAGCCTTTGATGGTGTGTGCCAAGCGCATCGCAGTTTCATTGTCTTTTTCGTCAAGTGCTTTAAGGACACTCTTATATGTGTTTTTATGACTTCGCGCAAAATCAACCCGCAATTTTTCTAAGAGCTCCGGGCTTTGTTGATACTCTTCAATGCCGATTTCATCTCTTTTTACGGGGATACTTTCAATCATTGTCTCAATTGTCTTTTTAGCCTCTTCCGGATACTTATCTCTTATAAATTTGGTGAGTACATCATTCAAAGGCTTCGCCAGTATAGGTTTTGACAAAAATGCGTCAAAACCATGCTTCATGAGTTCCTCTACCTGCCCTATCATGGCGTTGGCTGTCAGTGCCACTATCGGTGCAATATAGCCGAGTTCTCGAAGTTTTTTTAGTGCCTCAACACCATCCATTCCGGGCATCATATAGTCCATGAAAATAATGTCGTACACCTTGCCGTGGCTCACCTTTTCTATAGCCTCATATCCACTTTCACAGGAGTCAATATCTATGTCGTAAAATTCAAGCAGACCTCTTGCCACATACCTGTTTGATTCCACATCGTCCACGATGAGCACCTTGCCGTATGGCATTGATTCCGGTACAAATGTTACACTTTTTGCGGCTCTTTGGGCATTTGACTCAAATCTCTCCAATTGCAAAGCTCGCTCTTTACCTACAGTTTTCTCAGATACAATCTTTTGCGGTATGCTGACAACCACTACTGTCCCGATGCCCGGTTCACTCTTTACATCTATATCGGCATCCATGATTTTCACCAGATTGTAGGCAATCGGCATACCTAATCCCACCCCGGCAACATGCATATACTCCTCATCGTGAAATCGCGAGAAATCGTTAAAAAGCTCATTTAACTGTTTTTCAGTCATGCCAATCCCTGTATCGGCTACGGTAAGTACCAACTTAATGTAGTCACCTTTTTCATCTTCCTCACACGCAGCAGTGAAACTTACCGAACCGGCGATGGTATATTTAAAAGCATTTGATAGTATATTATTTACCACCTGCTCAATGCGGACAATATCACCCAAAAGTGATGCAGGCAAGTTTTCAGCCACACTTACATAAAATTTGATGTTTTTGTTCCCGACATTTATGTTGTATGTACTCGTCAAATCGGCAATCAAGGTTGTCACCTCATATTGTTCGCAGAGCAGTTCCGTCTTTCCTGCCTCTATCTTTGAAAGATCCAAAATATCATTAATTATGTGAAGCAATGCAGCCGATGCGTCATGAATTCTGGAAAATGACTTTTCAAAATGGTCAGGAATCCTGGGGTTCTGGAGTTCAATTTCAGAAATACCGAGAACCGCTGTGATTGGCGTGCGGATTTCATGGCTCATCTTTGCCAGAAATCTACTTTTTGCCTTGTTACTCTCCTCAGCGACCACAACACGTTGCATTTCCTGGTAAGCTGTTTCGAGTTTTGCAATCATCTCATTTTGTTCTCTCAAATCACGAACATATGTCATTACCACATTTTTTCCAAGCAAATTCACTCTTTCAAGATTTACATGGCACGGTATGGGAGTTCCGTCCAAAGTCTGGTGCATCCATTCAAATTGCATAGAACCCTCAGCTAAAGCTTTGTCAAGCACCTGCGGAACTTTAACTCTACTTGGAGTCCCATCAGGCTGATATTCCGGGCAGAGGTCGAAAAAACGGTTTATGTAGGTGTCTATGTCTGTGAGGTCAAACATATGCGCAGCCGCCGAATTTGCCTCTATAACCCTATAGTTTTCATCATAAATACAGCAGAGTATCGGCGATGCATCAAGCATTGCTTTTAATCTTTGACGCATGGCGACTTCAGAATCTGCCAGAGAGTTTTTCATGAAATATACACAGTTGTCGTGGTGATTTATGCCAATGGCAATCGCCTCTGCCATATTGATGCAACTTTTATAACCACATGCAGAGCAATCGATGTGCTTGTCGTCCTCTGTCAGTTTAAAGAGTTTTTCTCTAAAAATGGTTTCTATTTCTTCTTGGCTTGCGACACTTCGTTTAACGAAAGTTTCGGTCTCATATTCACATAAAAAATCCTCAAGAACCAAATCCTTAAAATGCTCATTAAGCGCAGAAAATCGGTCTGAATGTGTTTCGAAGAAATGTTCACTTTCTTCTCTTTCACTATCCAGTTTTTTCTTTCGAGTCAATACGAATTGATGTGCAGCAGAGTAGTCGCCGTTCTGCCTGAATGCCGTAGCAGTGCCGTATGTACACCCCAAGTCACAGTTGAGCACATCAATCAGTGCAGGCATTGTCTCGTCCATGTTTTGTGTGCGTTCGGCAAGTGTTTTTAGGTATGAATAGGCTTTTCTCTCACCTTCGATTTGGAGTATTCCCACACTGCGGCCCAGATAATACTCCATATTTTCCTTGAACCCTCCCGGCTGAGGATAAAATATGCCCAGCCCGGCACCTTTTTCATCTTCAACACATGGGTAACTTTCAAGGTTCACACCTTGATCTTTTATATGCTGCATAAGAGTTGCGAAAGTGATGTTGTGGCTTATCAAACCGAGGCCTCTTTTTGACTGAATTTCGTCCTTTTTTGCTACACATGGACTTAAAAATGCCAGTTCGTCTGTAATTCCTCCGTAGCGCTTGAGGTATATCGCTGTGGACATAAGCGGACTTTGCACAGGCATGAGGTTGGGCAGTAGTTCAGGGAGATGCCTTTCGATGTACCTCACGATTGACGGGCAGGGCTGTGATATGTAAGTTGTTGGTAAATGAGTTGGTGTATTATTGTTTGTCAGATAGTTTAAACAACTCCACGTTGTGATATCCGCTCCAATTCCTACCGAATAAAAAGTCTTAACTCCAAGGCTTTTGAGATAACCCAGAATTTTCGAATAATCCTCCGGATAGTTCAAATAAAAAGAGGGTGCTACTAAAACAGAAACTGTTTTACCGCACTTCAAATCAGCTAAAAATTCGTTTAAATCATCCTTGTAGTGCCTTACGCCGTGTATACACGTGTCCATGCATTTACCACAAAATGTACACTCATTTTCATCAACACATTTTTTATAGTTTCCGTTATCATCAATTACTGATACATTTGACCTGAGTATAGGGCATTCATGTATGCACTTATTGCAATCAATACAACCTTCTTCATCTGTGTATATCAAACCGTTATTGTAGTCCGCCATTTTCAAGGACATCTGTAAAATCCTCCCCATTGCCTTGCATACATTTTCACCATATTTCGGGCGCCATCATTATATATTGTGCGAGGTATAATGTCAACTCTCTGCATCGAAAATCTCCCCATTGTAAATCAAAGCAAACCGTGGTACAATTGTCCCGTTGTAATAAATTTCACATATTATGAAAGGAACATAAAACATGCTCGACCCTAGAGAATATAAAGATTGGCAAATCGCCGAAGAAGCAGAAAAGACACTGCCGGGCGTTGAACATTTTCGTGAATCGATGGGGTTATTGCCCGATGAGATAATCCCCTACGGCAAGACCCCGAAGCTCGATTTCATCAAGATAATGAACCGTCTCAAAGATAAACCCGACGGCAAGTTTATAGAAGTTACAGCCATAACTCCCACCCCACTTGGTGAGGGCAAGTCCACAACATCTCTCGGACTGATTCAAGGTCTCGGCAAAATCGGAAAAAACGTCGGCGGTTGCCTTCGTCAACCCTCCGGCGGACCGACAATGAACGTCAAAGGTACCGCGGCGGGTGGTGGCAATGCCCTGCTCATACCCATGACAGAATTCTCGCTCGGTCTGACAGGTGACATAAACGACATCATGAACGCTCATAACCTTGCAATGGTCGCGCTGAACGCTCGTATGCAACATGAGCGCAACTATGACGATGCACGTCTCGAGGAAATCGGGTTAAAACGCCTCGACATCGACCCTGAACGCATCGAACTTGGCTGGGTTATTGACTTCTGCGCACAAGGGCTCAGAAACATCCGCATCGGCATGGGTGAGGGTGAGAGAAACGGCTTTGAAGTGGATTCAAAATTCGGCATTGCAGTAGGCAGTGAGCTTATGGCTATCCTCTCTGTCGCCACCGATCTCAAAGATTTGCGGGAGCGTATCGGCAAAATAATCGTCGCTTATAACAAAAAAGGCGAACCCGTGACAACAGCTGACTTAGAAGTAGACGGTGCAATGACCGCATGGATGCGAAACACCATTAACCCAACGCTCTGCTACACCGTTGAGCATCAACCCTGCCTTATCCACGCAGGCCCGTTTGCCAACATCGCCATCGGTCAGTCGTCCGTTATAGGAGACAGGCTCGCGCTTAAGCTTTTCGATTATCACATAACCGAGTCAGGTTTTGCCGCAGACATAGGCTTTGAAAAATTCTGGAATGTCAAGTGTCGCTTGTCGGGTCTAAAACCTCATGTCTCCGTTGTTGTCGCTACGATACGCGCATTAAAAATGCACGGCGGCGGCCCTGCTGTTGCTCCCGGTAAACCTCTGCCGAGTGAATATACAGAGGAAAACCTTGAGCTTCTCGAAAAAGGCTGTGACAACCTTTTCTTCCACGTGAATAATGTCAAAAAATCAGGTATTACCCCTGTTGTTTGCATAAACAAGTTCCACACAGATTCAGACGCAGAAGTTGCGCTGATAAGAAAGCTCTGCGCAGAGCAAGGTGTGCGTTGTGCGCTCAGTGAACACTGGCAATACGGTGGTGATGGTGCGGTTGAGCTCGCAGAGCTTGTCGTTGAGGCTTGCAATGAGCCAACTGAACTGAAGTACCTATACGACTTATCTATGCCTCTTCGCAAGCGTGTTGAGCTGATTGCCACAGAGATTTACGGCGCAGATGGAGTTGACTGGTCCCCGCTCGCCACCGAAAAGGCGGAGCGTTTTGAAAGCGACACACATTATGCAGATTACTGCACCATGATGGTCAAAACCCATCTCTCATTATCACACGAGCCTGCAAAAAAAGGCGTACCAAAAGGTTGGAGGCTCCCAATCCGCGACATACTGGTCTACGGCGGCGCAAAGTTCCTCTGCCCAATGGCAGGCACAATAAGCATGATGCCCGGCACCGGCTCGAACCCCGCATATCGCCGCATAGATGTAGACACAGAAACAGGCGCCGTTTCCGGATTGTTTTAGTTTTATAAAATTTATGAACTTTTTCTGAATAAAATCTTGCAATATACACCATGTTGTGATAACTTAGTATTGGCTTTCACGGTAGCTAAAATTTTACATGTTACAGAGGAGTATTAATTATGCAAAAATTTGGAGTTAGAACCATCGTAGCCATTGGTATTGGTGCCGCTTTATTCTTCGTGTTGGCAAGGTTTGCCTCAATCCCCGTATTCGCAAACACAACATTTACCTTCCAGTATGCAATACTAGCCTTTTTTGCAGTACTATTTGGACCAATTGCAGGTTTATTAATCGGATTGGTCGGGCATATCCTCACAGATTTAGCATTCGGCTGGGGACTCTGGTGGAGTTGGATAATTGTCTCAGGCGTAATAGGATTTGCATTCGGATTTGTGATGAAAGGTGTTAATATTGACGACGGAGCTTTTGTCAGCAAAAGAGGGATCCTGCAATTTATAATCGGTACTGTTCTCATGAACCTCGTCGCATGGGGCGGACTTGCGCCTACTCTCGACATACTCATCTATGCAGAACCCGTCAACAGAGTATTCACACAAGGGCTGTTTGCTTTCACAGGTAACGCAATTACCACCGCTGTTGTAGGTACTCTTCTATTACTGGCATATTTCAAAGCCAGACCTGCAAAGGGAAGTCTTACGAAAGAAGATTAGTAACTTTAAATGCAAAAACCAATTATACTGTTTAAGGATTTTACATTTCAATATCACGCACAGGCGGAACCATCATTATATGATATAAATTTGGCTATATACCCCGGCGAGAAGATTTTAATAGCAGGACCATCGGGTAGCGGAAAAAGCACTTTAGCCAACTGTATCAACGGTCTCATTCCTTTTAACTATAGAGGTAGTATAACGGGACACGTGGAAGTTAATTCTGTCGAAACAAGCAAGCAAAACGTGTTTGAATTATCAAAAATAGTTGGAACTGTTTTACAGGACACAGATGGTCAGTTTGTCGGTTTGACTACCGGTGAAGATATTGCATTTTCTCTCGAAAACAACTGTGTACCTAAAGATGAAATGCTTCCGCTTGTGAAATCCGCAGCAAATTTGACAGGCATGGGGGACGCATTCCTTGATGCGTCCCCTTTCGACTTATCCGGCGGACAAAAGCAGAGGGTCAGTATGTCCGGAGTTTTGGTAGAAGATGTTCAAATACTGCTTTTTGACGAACCTTTAGCAAGTCTCGATCCTGCTACGGGTAAATTAGCCGTGGAGCTGATTGACAAAATAAAAAAAGATACTGACACAACTGTCGTAATTATCGAGCACAGAATAGAAGATGTGCTTTTTCGGGCTGTTGACCGTGTGATTGTTATGCAAGATGGGCGGATTGTTGCGGATAGCCCTACAGATGAATTGCTATCAACTGACTTTCTACGAGACACGGGTCTGCGAGAACCTCTCTATGTAGCCGCTATGAAATATGCCGGCGTGAAAATTACACCTGCACACCACTCTTCACAAATCGACACCTTAAGGCTCCAAGAAGGCGACAAATCTTCTATAAACCAATGGTACAATGAGTCCGCAAAAACAACAAAGCAATCATCTGAAACAGAATTGATTCGCATACAGGATTTATCGTTTACATATGAAGCAAGAGATACACCTGCATTATCCGGAGTTAACTTCACAATAGATGAAGGCGAAATGACCGCAATTGTAGGCACGAACGGTGCAGGGAAAAGCACCCTTGCCAAACTGATTTGCGGATTTGAAACACCATCGTCGGGAAGCATTTCACTTAGAAAAAAAGACATCACAGAAAACAGCATAGCATCACGCGCAGAGCATATAGGATATGTTATGCAAAACCCCAACCAAATGATTTGCAAACCATTTATATCTGAAGAAGTGGGGTTGGGGCTTTTTAATCGTGGTGTTTCGGAAAATGAAATTAATGAGCGAGTTGAGGCTACTTTGGAAATTTGCGGATTACGTCAGTTTCGTAAATGGCCTATTTCTGCGCTTAGTTATGGTCAGAAAAAGAGAGTTACAATAGCCTCCGTTTTGATTTTAGAGCCTGATATAATCATCCTTGACGAGCCCACAGCAGGTCAAGATTACCGTCATTATACAGAAATTATGGAATTTCTGAGAACACTGCAAAAGCGTGGCATAACAGTATTGCTGATTACCCACGATATGCATTTGATGCTCGAATACGCACCGAGAGCTTTAGTTTTTTCTGAGGGAAAACTCCTTGCGGATATGTCGTCATCTGAGTTGCTTTGCAATCCGGAACTATCGGAAAAGGCAAGCCTTAAAGAGACAAGTCTTTTTCATCTTGCTGAAAAATGCAATATCGCAGATCCTGCGGCATTTACCAAATGCTTTGTAGATTTTGAGGAAAGGACACGAAATAATGCGTAGCAAAGGACTCAGCTATGTAGATAAAGATACGGTTGTCCATCGCCTGACCGGCTCAGCAAAGCTCCTTATGGTGCTGTTTGCAAGCCTTGCAGCAATGATTACTTTTGATACACGATTACTTATTGTCATCGTGGTTTTGTCCTGTATGATGTTTGTTCTTGCAAAAGTACCTGTGCGTGATATGAAGCTTATAATCACTGTTATAGGAATTATAATGTTTATGAATATCGTACTGACCTTTTTGTTTTCACCCGAAGAAGGTGTGCGCATCTATGGTACCCGCACAGAAATAGTTCATTTAATTGGCAGATATTATCTTACGCAAGAGCAACTGTTTTACCAAGCAAATCTCGCCATAAAATATCTGGCTATCCTGCCTCTTGCTTTGATTTTTTTCGTAACCACTGAACCAAGCGAATTTGCCGCATCTCTCAACTCGGTCGGAGTCAACTACAAAGTAGCCTACTCGGTAACGCTTGCACTGCGCTATATCCCCACCATACAACGAGAGTATAGAGACATAAGCCAAGCGCAACAGGCTCGCGGCACAGACATTTCAAAAAATGTAAAGTTACGCAAACGCATTAAGGGCATGGTTACAATTTTATTTCCGCTAATAGTCACCAGCATTGACAGAATCGACAGAATCTCAAATGCCATGGAGCTTAGGAGTTTCGGAAAGAACAAAAAACGCACATGGTATCGCTATCGCCCGTTTAAGGCTATGGATTATATAGTTATAATTGTAAGCGGAGCTTTAATCATTGCGGCAATAGTCATGGCCTTTGTAAACAACGGAAGATTTTTAAATCCATTTGTTTAGTAATTTTTAGATATGACTTATGACAGGAAAGGAATGGTTTTTATCATGCAATTTATCGACAAGCCTATGACCGAATTTGTCAGTGAGCTTTCATCTAAAGCTGCTGTTCCCGGCGGTGGCGGTGCATCTGCACTGGTTGGCGCTGTGGGCATGGCTCTGGGTTCAATGGTTGGTAATCTCACTCTAGGCAAGAAAAAATTTGCCGATGTGGAAGATGACATCAAAGCTCTAATGGAAAAAGCAGACGCCTTACAAACTGAACTGTTGCGTTTAGTCGATGAGGATGCGGTAGTATTTGAGCCACTCTCAAAAGCCTATGGCATACCCAAAGACGACCCTACAAGAGAAGCTGTCATGGAAGATGCCCTGAAACTAGCAACATCTGTCCCACTAGACATCATGCGCCTCAGTGCAAGAGCAATCGAACTTTTAGATGAGTTTGCCCAAAAAGGCAGTCGCCTAGCTCTAAGCGACGCCGCAGTCGGCGCCGCCTTCAACAGAGCGGCAATCCAAGGCGCAAGCTTTAACGTATTCATCAACACAAAATACATGACAAACCGCGACTACGCAAAAAGCGTAGAAGCAGAAGCAGACGCGATCTTAGCAAAATACTGTCCAATAGCAGATGATATTCTAAAAAATGTAACAACCGCCCTACGTCAATCGTAAGGCATGCACAGGATAGCAGAGGTCAGGCTGTTTGCGAAATTATTTGCGAGAACAGCGGTTATGCGGCGCAAGCGGCAAGAGCGGCAAGAGCGGCAAGAGCGGGCGAGACGGTCGCCCCTACAGCAAATAATTTCGTAAATAGCCTGACCTCTGCGGGAAGCTATAGTAAAATCAGGAGGATTAGTTTGAACAAGTTCAAACTAACGGGGGAATGTGCGATTTGCTCCCCCTGCGGGGAACCGCAAATGATGCACAAAAAAATCCATGCCTTTTCATGGACTATTTGTGCCTAAAGATTACTGAAAGGAATGGATTTTTATGGCAAAATTATTAAAAGGTGCAGATGTCGTCAGTGCTCTTGGTGAGAAGATGAAATCCGATGTGGAAAATCTCAAGCAAAAGGGTGTCTCCCCTACTCTTGCCACACTCAGAGTTGGCGAGAGGGCTGATGATATTTCCTATGAGAAATCTGCAATAAAAAGATGCGACAGCGTTGGTGTCGCAGTGAAAAGCGTTGTTTTCCCTGAAGATGTATCACAGGCTGAATTACTTAAGTGCGTCCATGAACTAAACGACAACAATGAAATCCATGGTGTTTTAATGTTTCGCCCACTGCCAAAGCATATCTGTGAAGATACGCTCCGTAATGCACTAAGCCCCGAAAAAGACATTGACGGCATAACAGACGGCTCTCTTGCCGGAGTCTTTGCAGGTAACAGCAATGGCTTTGCACCATGTACGGCTCAGGCGTGTATCGAAATATTAGATTTTTACGGCATAGACTGCACCGGAAAAAAAGCTGTAGTAATCGGCAGAAGCCTCGTTGTCGGCAAGCCTGTTGCGATAATGCTCATGGGAAAAAACGCAACCGTCACAGTCTGCCATACCCGCACTGTTGACATACCATCAATAGCTCGTGATGCAGATATTTTAATCATCGCCGCAGGCAGGGCTGAAAGCATCACAAAAGAATTTTTGAGTTCTAATCAAGTTGTTATAGATGTTGGTATCAATTGGAACGATGAAAAAGGCAAACTCGTGGGCGATGTGAAGTTTGATGAAGCGGAGCCGATAGTTGGTGCCATCACTCCGGTTCCCGGTGGTGTCGGCACTGTCACAACATCTGTATTAGTGTCAAATGTTGTAACTGCCGCAAAGAATTTAAGGAATGGTCATTAAATGATAATTATTGCAGAAAAGTTAAACGGCTCTATCCCCTCTTGTGGTAAAGCCATTGCCGCAAAAGATGAGAGTTATATCAAAGATTTGGCAAAACGTCAGGCAGATGCCGGCTCGGACTTTATTGACTGCTGTGCATCGGTCGAAAAAGGTGAACTTGAGACTTTGAAGTGGATGATTGACTCAATTCAAAGTGTCACCGATTGCCCAATATCCATCGACTCACCCGATGTCTCGGTCATAATTGATGCCATGCAGTTTTGCAAAAAGCCCGGACTGTTTAACTCCGTATCGCTGGAGGGTGATAAAATAGAGCGAGCATTTCCTATCCTGGCAAAACCGGAAAACGAAAAGTGGCATGTTATGGCACTGCTCTGCGGAGATTACGGCATACCCAAGTCTGCCGCTGAGCGAATTGAAATTTTTGAAAAAATAATGGCGGCAGCTAAGCAGTATGGAATAAACGAGAGACGCATACACATTGACCCTCTCGTAGAAATGCTCTGCACCACCGAAGACGGCGCAGGTGTCTCCCTGATACTTGAAGTCATGGGGCATATAAAAAAGTCGCATCCGAACGTGCATATATCAGGCGCAATCTCAAACGTCTCCTTTAATTTGCCTGTTCGCAGGCTCATAAACCAAGCCTTTGTTGTACTTACTATAAATGCAGGAATGAGCAGTGTCGTACTTGATCCGCTACTGCCTGACTTACGCGGAATGATATATGCAACAGAAGCACTTTTAGGAAATGACGACTATTGCCTGGAATACATAAGCGCATATCGGAGCGGCGTGTTTGCTGATAAGTAATAAAGTCACCCTAAAGTAATTGCATTTTACGTAGTTTATGTTATACTAAAAGCAATTCAATTCTGGAGGACTATTTTAGATGTCAAAAATTGCCGAGATTGCCGCCGCTGTTGAAGGTGGTAAGGTCAAACTTATTGAAGCTCTTGTGCAGGAAGCCATTGAATCCGGAGAAGACCCAAGTGCCATTTTAGATGATGGCATGGTTTCTGCAATGGGAATCGTTGGACAGAAATTTCAGCAAAATGAATTGTTTGTTCCCGAAATGCTCGTATCGGCAAAAACCATGAAAAAAGGCATTGAGATACTAAAACCACATCTCACAAAAGATAGCCTCGGAAAAAAAGGGAAGGTCATTATCGGCACTGTGGCAGGTGATTTGCACGATATTGGCAAAAATCTTGTTGCCCTCATGTTAGAATCCGCAGGGTTTGAAGTCATTGACCTCGGTGTTGATGTGTCTCCAAAAAAGTTTCTTGACACCCTTGCAGAAAACCCCGACACCAAAATTGTCGCCGCCTCCACCCTATTGACCACAACTATGAGATCGCTTAAAGACATAGTTGAAGCTGTTGAGGCGAGTGAATTTAAAGATAAGGTCTTTACAATGGTCGGAGGTGCGCCTGTCACTCAAGACTATGCCGATGAAATCGGAGCAACCGCATACACCCCCGATGCAGGCAGCGCCGCATCAAAGGCAATTGAGCTGGTATCGTAGGAGTATCAATTTTGATTTTAATTTGAGAGAGAGGTCAAATTTTATGAAACAACTCAGAAACTTTACAGAAGATCAAGTAAATCACTTTCTAAACCGATGGTTTATGGATGCAAACGTATGCCACTGTGATACCTGCCGTATGGATGTTGCAGCTATTATGCTCAACAATCTTGAGCAAAAGTATGTGGTCACCGATGAGGGTGCGCTCTATGCCCAGCTTGGCGAATTTGACCCGCAACATAAGGTCGATTTCGTAACAATTATGAATCAAGCCGCTAAAATCGTAAATGATGCACCACGGCATTAATGTAAAATAATGCAAGCATAATTAAACGCACCAAATCCAAACGATTTGAAAGTAGTTTTTCCTTGACAAATGCTTATTTTATGTATATGATTTCACTCGCATAAAGAAACTATTGCTTCACCGATTAAATAATACCTAAGTTATAGAAAGGCTGGTATCAGAATGAACGTTGGTATCCCAAAAGAAATTAAGGCACAAGAAAACCGCATAGCGGCAACCCCGGCAGGAGTTGTGAGCTTTGTATCGGCAGGACACACTGTCTATGTAGAAAAAGGCGCAGGACTCGGAAGTGGGTTCCCTGATGATGAGTATATAAAAGCAGGCGCAAAAATCCTTGACAGTGCCGCAGATGTCTATGCTCAAGCTGATATGATATACAAGGTTAAAGAGCCACTTGAACCTGAGTACAGCCTGATGCGTGAGGGGCAAATCATGTTCACATTCTTGCACCTTGCCCCGGATATACCCCAGACCGATGCTCTGCTTAAATCTAAGTGCATCGCCATCGCATACGAAACCGTTGAGCTTGAAGACGGCTCTCTCCCGCTCCTCACACCCATGAGCGAGATAGCCGGTAAAGTTGCCGTTCAGGTTGGTGCGAATCTCTTGCACAAGAGCAACGATGGAAGCGGCATTCTGCTCGGTGGTCTGCCCGGCGTGAAGCCCGGACATGTCGTGATTTTAGGCGGAGGCATTTCAGGAACAGGAGCCGCAAGAATCGCAGTCGGCTTAGGCGCTCGCGTCACAATTTTAGATTTATCTCTTGACCGCATGGCATATCTGCAAGATGTGTTTGGCAACCGAGTGGAAACTCTCTACTCCACAAAGCAGGCAATTGCCACAGCAGTAAAAGAAGCTGACATGCTTGTCGGTGCAGTTCTCATCGTTGGAGAAAAAGCACCTAAGCTCGTCACAGAGGATATGGTAAAAACCATGCGCCCCGGCTCTGTAATTGTTGATATTTCAATCGACCAGGGTGGCATAGCCGAGACTATCGACCGCACCACAAGCCATAAAGACCCATACTTCGTAAAGCATGGCGTAGTTCACTACTCAGTTCCAAATATTCCCGGAGCTGTCCCGCGCACTTCTACTTTCGCTCTTTCAAATGCAACTTTACCATATGCGCTGGAAATTGCAAACAAGGGTGCAATAAAAGCAATGCAGGAAAATCCCGCACTGCGTAAGGGGCTTTCAGTCTACTTGGGAGACATGATTTGCCCGGCGGCGGCAAAAGCACAAGATCGCAAAGTCGTCCCGTTTGATGTTTTTTCGGTGTAGAGCCTATGGGTCCGAGTGCTGATGGTTCGGGTGAACAAAAGTTGACGCATGAGCCCCGATTTAAGCAGGGCTCGATTGACGGCGAAATCATTGTTTTCATACACGGATATATGGGCACTCCAAGACAGTTTGATAACCTTGCAGATATTGTTTGTCTGCAAGGTTTTTCATATACATCACTACTACTCCCCGGCCACGGTGTATCCGTGAAAGAATTTTCAGAAGCTACACACGAAAACTGGCAAGAGCATGTATATAACGAAATAGAGCGGCTTTCCCTGTCATACAAAAAGATATGGCTTGTTGGTCACTCAATGGGCTGTTTGCTCGCCCTGCACGCGGCGATTAAGTTTCCGCAGTGTGTGTGCGGTGTGTTCGCAATCGCTTGCCCGCTCAAGGTCACATATATCTCCGCTCATGCCTTTGTGGTTCATTTAAAGAAATTTTTCGGAAGTAAAAACAGCCTAATTAATCGTGCCTACATTCAGTTCAGCGGTGTGCCAAGAACTTTTGACTTGATTTGGCGCATTCACAAGCCTGATTTTGAATTTTTAAAACTGCAACACAAAACAAGAGCGATTCTGTCGCAAGTTACATCGCCCGTTGTGGGTGTCTTCTCCATAGATGATGAGGTCACATCGGTAAAAAGTCTAGATGTAATGCAATCAAAACTAGCAGGCGCAGATTTTAAGCCAATAATCTTGCAAGATTCGCTACACGCCTACTACACAGAGCGAGACAAAACAACCATAGAGCAAGCTTTGTTGCAGTTTATTTTGTGAGAATTCTTGAATCTCCCAGCATTTTTTACCAGCTCATCTTATTGTCATTCCAATATTTCTCACAACAATTGACACCACCCTATTCAATAGGGTATAATGTAAGCATGAAACGAGGTTTTGGAATATGACAAGAGAGTTTGTAAGGCTGACGGAGTTCGATAAACAATGCAAACAGCTTGGTTTCAATGAAAGCGATATAGCAAAAATCGAAAGCGAACTGATTGTTGACCCCACCAAGGGAAGCGTAATATCATCCGGAACCGGTGGTATCAGAAAGCTGCGTATACAATTGCCAAATCGTGGAAAAAGCGGCGGAGCCAGAGTAATCTACATTGACTTTGTTGTGTTTGAAAAAGTATACCTTCTAACTGCATATGGCAAAGGCAAAAAAGATGACTTAACATCAAATGAGAAAAATGAACTGAAAGCAATCGTTAAACTACTTGAAGATGAGTTGAGAAGGAGAGGCGGAAAATGAACAATTTATTTGAATCCATAAAACAAGGTTTAACCGAAGCTGTCGAATATGAACGCGGAAACTTGCCAAATATCAAAGTCGATAGAATTTCGATTGCACCACTTCATACGTATACATCTGTGGAAATCAAGGCCATTCGCGCCCGGCACTGTATGTCACAAAGAGTTTTTGCAGAGGCTATGGGGGTTTCAGCTAAGACCATTGAAGCGTGGGAGTCAGGCCGAAATACCCCATCAGGTATCGCAAACCGCATGTTTGCCTTTTTGGAAAAAGATGAAAAACTCTTTGAAAATTTTTCGGTAATTACACAACGATAAACGATTTTTATTAACTGTGTGCATAATCCAAATGTGGACGCATAATTTTGTTTACTTTAACAGAATTCTTGAATCTCCAACCATTTTTGTTACCTTTTTTGCATCTAAATGTTCCAGCAGGGCAAGAGTATATTTGCGTGACGTTCCCAGTAAATCTCTGCACTGCGCTAATGTTAGTGTCTCATTGTTTTCAAAGTGCTTGGTTATTTGATTTACACCTTTTTCATAAACTCCTTGCAGCCAGTACACTTGTGGTGATAGCATTACTATTTCACCGCCTGATACCATGCTTTCAAACACTTGCTCGAAATCTCGCTTTTCATTTTTCGAGTACATTGCGGCAAGTTCTTCGGGTGATTTTGCTTCGTAGCCTGTATTCTCTAACTCTGATAGAAGTTTTTCTCTTATTTTTTCTTGTGCCTGTGTGTAGTTTGGTTTAAATTCCGACAGTTTCACCGTGTTGCTTGAAACTATTAATTGTCCCCTGTCGGCAAAAATCTTTAGTACTGAGCTAACATCAGATGTTTCTGTTTCAGGCATCAGTTTTTGGCGCAATTCTGCTATGTTCATGCCTGCACGTAGTGGGAATGCCGCATGATAATCTTTGAGTAAATCAGCACATTTTTCGCTGATTTGCTCTATTATTTTTGATGAAGCATATTTTCCCTCTGATAGCTCTATAATGTGTTTGCTCTCTAGGAGCTCTTTACTAGCTTCATTGCATGATTTTTTGTCTAAATCTGCACGCTTGCACAAGTCTGCTACTGAAAATACTCTGCCCAATTGAAAGGCCGCCAGCTCTGCAACTTCGGTTTGTGTTCCTTTTTCTCTTATTTGAAGTGCGCTCAAAGCCCCATCATCTCGTCGTACTCGCTCGCTTGGGCTTGCATCTAATATGACTCCTCCGCCCAGAGTTTCCAGTGGAGAGTAAAATCTAACCACAAACCTATCGCCGCGTTTGCATGGTAGCGGTTCTGTTAGTTTTAGTCTTGCAAATGCGCTTTCGCCTTTTTCAATTTCTCGTTTTTCATACAAAAACACCTTTGCTAGCATTGATCGTGCGCCGTGAAAGAAGTGAACCTCTGCACCGTTTTTTATTTTGCGCTCTGTGTCCGGTAAAACGCTGAGTTTCACGTCCAATCTACTTGTGACTTCCAACATACCCTCTGCGGACACCACATCGCCGCGTGCTGTGCTACCCTTTTTTATCCCTGCAAGACTAATTGCTGTTCTCTGCCCTGCATATGCGGTTTCCACATTATCGCCATGCACTTGTAGATTTCGGATTGTTGCCTTTGTGCCTGATGGCTGTATTTCCGCTGTCTCTCCTACTTTTACAGAGCCTTCAATAAGTGTGCCTGTAACTACAATTCCAAAACCCTCTACAGAAAACACTCTGTCAATCGGTAAGCGAAATGGTAAGGAATGATTTTTTTCGCTTAGATTACTTTGGAGCTGAAACAGCTTGCTTTTTAGTTCCTCAAGCCCCTCTCCTGTCTGCGCTGAAACGCCTAATATTGGTCTGTCTTCGAGAAATGTACCTTTTACAAGCTCGGAAACATCTTCTCTGACCAGTTCTATCCAGTCAGGCTCTGCCTTGTCTGTTTTTGTTAATACTACCAGCCCATCACTTATATTTAGTTGCGAGAGTATGCCCAGGTGCTCTTTTGTCTGCGGCATAACTCCCTCATCTGCCGCAATTACAAGCATAGACAGGTCAATACCACCCGAACCTGCAAGCATATTTCGGATAAACCGCTCATGCCCCGGCACATCGATTATGCCGGCTCTTGTGCCATCTTCAAAATCAAGATATGCAAAACCCGGCTCAATGGTCACACCACGCCGCTTTTCTTCTGCGAGTCTATCAGTATCAATTCCGGTGAGCGCTTTAACCAATGTAGTCTTACCATGGTCTACATGCCCCGCCGTACCAATTATTACGTGTTTCATAGTTTTTCCTTTAATATATTACCAGCGCTTTCTTTTTACATTGCTATATCTCATATTTTTTGTCGGCAGACCAACCCTTGTTAAGCGGCTCGATTTTTATGAAAGAATCATATCCGTGGATGTCGTGTATCAGTGACCACGCCAAAGCATCTTTGAGTGTCTGCTCAATAAAGTCATGTTTTCCGGCACGATACTTTTCACGCTCTTCGTCGTATGTGTTCGCCATTGCTAATTCCATCTTCAATGCTTCGTATTTTTTTGCTACTGACGCATTTTTGTTCATATAATCACGAAAAATTATGTGATCATTCCATTCTTTGCTATTGGTGATAACGATGTGTATATGGTGTGTGCAAACCCTATCGCCACCACCGGAGATTGATTCCTCATAAACATTTAACACTTTTAAACGTCCAATAATATACCAACCACGATGCAAAAAGCCATTGAGTTCCAACACTGGAATCAGTGGTTCGAGTTCTGCGAAATCATTTATCGCTACGGCTATATCAATAACGACATCGCTCTTGGTAGCGTATTCACCTTTGAAATTTGTCATGCCCACATGGAGTTTGTTGCTATTTACCCTTTCATGAATCAGCTCTGCCGCTGTGTGTTTGTGAGCAGCGTAGTGTAGCTTATTTTGTACGCTCGCAAAGAAATCTCTGGTAGTTGCAGCTTTTGGATCATAATCAACGGAAGTAGCGTAAATATCGGTCACTTGCTGATACAGATTGCGTTCACTACTACGAATATCTCGGATACGTTGCAATAGTTCCCTAAAATATCGCCCACCACCAGTTTTTAAACGTTCATCGTCCATGGTAAAACCTTTGAGAATATATTCGTTTAACCGTTTGGTTGCCCACTTGCGAAATTGCATTCCGCGCAGGGATTTAACCCGGTAGCCAACAGAGATTATTACATCAAGGTTATAATAGTCAACTTTGTATGTTTTTCCATCGGAAGCAGTTGTTGCAAAATTTGCAACAACTGAATCTCTCTCAAGCTCTCCTTCGTCAAATACATTCTTTATATGACGAGAAATCGTTGATTTATCTCGCTCAAACAGCTCTGCCATTTGGTCTAAAGTCAGCCAAACTGTATCTTCATCAAAACGTACATCAACAGAAATTTTATCATCTTCTGTTTTAAAAATTACGATATGGTCATTCGATTTAGTCATGTTTAGCAATCTCTCCTGCTATATACTCAAAATCATCTTCAAACATTGTTCGGACATCAAGCAAAAACTTATCGTCCTCGATGCGTCCGATTATTGGTACCTCTAAACTTCTCAGTTTCTTCTCCAAAGCGTCTGCGCTCAGGTCTCCCATTGGCATTACTGCGTAGGATTTGAGTGTTAGTCCGGGAACCGCTCCGCCGCCTGCTACGCTTTTTGTTTCTATGACTCCCGCTTTTCCGCCGTCATTTTCTACTTCGGCGCATAACTTGGTCGCCCGCTCTTTGAGTTCACCTTCTTTAGCAGAAAGCATTTTTAAAACAGGAATCTCCTGCTCCGCCGCACGAGGGTCAAGATAAACCCGCAAAGTAGCTTCGAGAGCGGCAATTGTCATTTTATCACATCGTAGTGCACGATAAAGCGGGTGTTTTTTCATAACATCAATTAGTTTCTTATTTCCAAGGATTATACCACACTGAGGCCCGCCGAGTAGTTTGTCGCCGCTAAATGTAACTACGTCTGCACCGTCTTTTAGGCTTTCCTCGGCAAGCGGCTCATCTTGAATGCCGTAGCGCCTGACATCTACAAGCGCGCCACTGCCGATATCCTCAATAATTGGTATGTCTTTTGATTTACCTAAACCCGCCAATTCTTTCACGGAGACTGCGGAAGTGAATCCAACAACTTTAAAATTACTCGTATGTACCTTTAAAATAGCTTTTGTATCCTCATTTACTGCCGATTCAAAGTCTGAAAGTCTCGTCTTATTGGTCGTTCCGACAGCTATGAGTTTCGAGCCGCATTGCTCAATGATATCCGGCACACGAAAAGCACCGCCGATTTCAACGAGTTCACCTCTTGAAACAATGATGTTTCCGCCACTTGCCACCGCTGTGAGAGCAAGGAGCACCGCCGCTGCATTGTTGTTTACCACTAGAGCACTTTTCGCTTTTGTAATATCACATAAAAGCTTCTCCACCTGTGCTGTCCGACTGCCCCGCTCCCCCTTTTTTGTGTCATATTCAAGAGTTGAATAAAACATAGCCGCATCATGCGCAGCGCTTGCCGCTTTCTGCGATACACACGCCCTACCCAAGTTAGAGTGTAGTATCACTCCGGTTCCGTTGACGACACGCCTTAGATTTTTTTGCGCCCGCATTGACGCAAGGTATGTCGCTTTAAGTGCAATCTCCTCGTCTTTTGGAACGCTTTCAGCCTTGCCGGACTTCAGCGTTTCACGAATATCAGTCAGCACATCTCGAACAGCCTCAGTAATTTCATGACGGTAAAAGCCGGAGTCAGCGATAAGCTCATGCTTTATGAGCTTATCGACATGCGGTATCTTCTTAAGCAGATTTTCTTTTTCTTGCATTGTAAATTACCGGTCCTTGTTAGAATATAAGCTCATAAAGCCTGAACAAAACAGGAACAAACACTATGGTTGGCAGGAAGTCGGCTACTTTTATTTTTGACACACCTATCATATTTAAGCCGAGTGCGACAATTATGAGTGAGCCTGCACCTGTAAGCTCTGCTATCAGTGCACTGTCGTAAAGCACTTGACTCAAAAGACCTGCGAGTAATACTAAAAGCCCTTGATAGATGAGCACGGAAAAGGCTGAAAACATAACGCCAATTCCGAAACTAACCGTAAGTACAATGGCGGATATAAAGTCAATCGTAGATTTTGCGTAAATAACAGAATGGTCATCGAGCAGACCTGAATTGATTGAGCCGACTATAGCCATAGCACCAACACAAAACAGCAATGTCGCCGATACAAAGCCCTGCGCAAAAGTGCTTTTCTTTTTCCCCTCACCACTTGGAGCAAAGCGTTTCTCAAGTTTTTGCCCCAACGTGTTGAGACGCTCGTCCAATCTAAGACCTGTTCCTGTTATGATGCCAAGCACCAGAGACAAAATCATAATTATGAGATTTTCTGCTTCAAGAGCCCCTGATACACCAACATAGATAATCACCAAACCAATTGCTGTCATAATAGCTGTAGAAAATCGCTTAGGTATTCCCCTGTTTACAAGCAGTCCAATAAGGCTTCCGGCAATTATTGCGACAGTATTTACAATTACGCCTAACATCTATACCGCTGTTTCCTCTCTATTAATGCGAATATCCAAATATCATTATAGCACATAATGCTTTACTGTAAAGCGTTATCACTACTCCACAAATCCAAACCATATACAATCATGCGAGTATTCCATGCCTTTTATCTTAGCTGCGAGATTTAGTGAATTCGTATTGTCATCTACTATCTGCACACATGGGATTTGACCTTTCGCTATCAATTTTTCCATCAAATCATACGAAACAAGCTCGGCAAGACCCATTCTGCGAAACTTTTCTTTTGTATACAGCGGGCCTAATGAGCCGTCGTTATCGTGGACAAGGCACCATGCGGCAAGCTCTCCGTCTATGCGAATGCATGATGAGTCAAGGTTTTCTATACACATTTTCAGCTCCTCTAAGCTCCAGTCTCCACGGTATGTGTAATATTCATTAATTTCGTTTACATCGCTTGGAAGAACCTGCTCGACTTTGAAGTTACCACTTTTTTTCGTAACTTCTTCACCTTGAAACACATATACCTTACACGAAGTTTTCCAAAGCGGCTCACTGAGTGAAAATATAACTTCGGCTGAATTTTTTGGTACACTTGAAAATAGTTTGTTTCCTGTGGGATAATTTTCCAAAAAAGCCTTCAAAAACTCCTTACACTCAGTGGCGACAAAACACCAACCATCATCTTCAAACGCAATTACCCCGTTTTGCATGTCGTTATTATAAATTAAAATTTTCACATCTGCGTGATTTTCTATGAAGTGCAGAATATTGAGGTTCACGTATAGATTCTGCCTTAAATGCTCAAGTATTTGCTCACTTTTTTCAACTTGTTTTATCATGCGTTAATGACCTATCCCCTTTGAAATATTAGAATTACGATACTGCGTCCATGCTAGCAGGTGTTGGGCCGTTTGTTACGCTGCTTTGCGAGAACAGCTGTGTAGATCCCAATGGCTCGTAAAGCAGCGTAGCAAATTGCCCGGCATCTGCGGGAGTTACGAACAGCACTATTGTTACTCCACTTTCTGATAAGCCAACCGCTCGTCGCCGTTTTCAATCCATATAATTCCGCAATAGGTATAGCCGAGCTTTTCGAGAAGTTTTTTCATTGGAACATTGTCGGCATGTGTGTCGATTCTGAGGTTGCGGCACTGCTTAAAGCACCAGTTCATGCAGTGCTCACCTGCACCTTTGACACTGCGGTTACTTGCTATTCTGTGGACAATTCCGTATTCATCGTCGTTAAGCCAGCTTCCGTCTATTTTCCCATATGTCGGGTCAATTTCTATGTTGAAGTAAAACACAGCGACAATCTCTTGCTCATTCACACAAACGTAACTGAGCCCTCTCTCTATGTCACTCTTAATGAGTTTTTCAGGCGGGTGAACTGTCCACCACTGTTCAGGATTTCCTGTTTGAATCATGAAGTTCTGCGCAAATGCATATATCTGCATTACTTTCTCAATATCGCTGTGCTTTGTTTTTCTGATTGTCATGTCTTATTGCTCCCCCGATGCCGCACCCATTTTACTATTTCCATTATTAAAATCGTACCGAGAGCAAGCCCTGCCGCAATGCCCCATGCATTTAATCCGAAGTAATCAGAAATTGAAAACACTTCGCGTACACCGGGCAAAATGGTGAGAACGTATAGCGCCAAGCAAACGCCCACAGCCAACAGAACGTATTTATTGCTGAATAAACCTAGCTTCACAAGCGTTTCACTGTTTGAGCGTGATGAGAAAGTTTGCAGTGTTCTTGCTAAAATAAGTGTTGTGAAAGCCATTGCCCCGCCAACTGCCGGGAATGCGGGGAACAGTTGGAGCCCTATAAACTGCGCAAGGATTGTTGCGATGCCGATAAGAGTTCCGCGAATCATCACGCTTGCGAAGAGACCACCACCGAATATACCTTCGTTCATATCTCGTGGTGGGCGATCCATAACTGACGGCTCACTTTTTTCAAGCCCAAGAGCAATAGCCGGAATTGAGTCGTTTACAAGATTTATAAAGAGAATTTGCAGTGCCGTGAGTGGCGAATCCCAACCCACTGCAAAAGCGAATAAAATTGCAATTATACCAGCCAAATTGCCTGAGAATAAGTAGCCCACAACCTTTTTGATGTTGTCGAAAATCGTGCGCCCTACGGAAACTGCACTTACAATGGTGACAAAGTTGTCGTCTGTTAAAATCATTGCCGAAGCATCTTTTGAAACCTCAGTGCCACTACCCATTGCAACACCTATATCTGCTTGCTTTAATGACGGTGCATCATTGACTCCGTCCCCCGTCATAGCGGTGATTTGACCTCGCTTTTGCCATGCCTTGACAATTGTTATCTTGTTTTCAGGCGAAACCCTCGCATATACAGATATATGCGGCAACTTCTCACTTAGCTCATCTTCGGTCATGGCATCAAGTTCCATACCTGTGACTGCTATGTCGCCCTCTTGCAGTATACCTATGTCCCTGGCTATGGCTGTTGCTGTGTTTTTGTGGTCGCCTGTTATCATGACTGTTCTTATATGAGCGCTTTTCGCCTGTGCAATTGATGCATAGACTTCCTCACGCGGCGGGTCTATCATAGCTGTGAGACCGACGAGTATCAGTTCGTTTTCATCATCAAGCGATATTGTTTCTCCACTCATTTTTTTGACCCCATACGCCAACACTCTGAGAGCCTTTCCGCCAAATGCATCGTTTGCATCTTCAAATGATTTTAAAAGTTCAGCTGTCAAAGGAACTTCTTTGCCATCTACCATAACAAAGCTGCAACGTGAGAACATTACATCGGGTGCGCCTTTTGTGAACATGTACTTTTTACCTGGCTCGTCCGGAACCGTAACATTATTTAACGTACTCATAAGCTTACGCTCTGAGTCAAACGGTAGTTCTGCGATTCTTGCAAGTTCCGCTCTGAGCGACTGGTGAGGAGTACCTACTTTGTCGCAGTAGACGAGAAGTGCCGTCTCTGTCGGATCGCCTATTTGACTGCCATCTTCGTTTAATCTCGCATCGTTACACAGAGCCATTGATTTTAAAAGCAAGGAATCTTCAAGTTTGCCATCGTTTGGTAAAAAGTGCTCCATTACTGTCATTTTGTTCTGTGTGAGAGTACCTGTCTTGTCCGTGCAAATGACGCTTGTACTTCCAAGAGCCTCAACAGCGGGAAGTTTGCGTATAATGGCGTTTCTCTTCGCCATAGTTTTTGTACCTACGGCAAGGACTATTGTGACAACGGAGCTGAGTGCTTCAGGGATTGCCGCCACAGCTACCGCCACTGCAAACATAAACGCACTGAGAATAACTGGGCCCCATTCTATTGCGCCGCCACCTGCATCTGTAAATGCACGAATAAGTTGCGTGGCGAATATAAGGGCGCAGATTGCCATGATTACAAGACCGAGCTTTTTGCTGAAATGCTCAAGCTTTCTCTGTAGTGGAGTCTGCCTGTCGTCTGCTGTTTCAATCAACGTGGCTATTTTGCCTATTTCAGCCTCTTTGGCTGTTCCTGTAACTATATAATCTCCCCTACCGTGAACGGCAACAGCCCCGCTGTAGACCATGTTTCTTCTGTCGCCCAGAGCAAGAGAGCCTTCGAGGGTGTCTTTTAACTTCTCAACAGGAACAGATTCACCCGTGAGAAGCCCTTCGTCAATTTTAAGGCTGTTACACTCAACAATTCTTCCGTCTGCGGGAACAAAGTCTCCCGCCTCAAGCGTAACTATATCGCCGGGAACCAGCTCCCTTGCAGGAACTTCGAGCACTTTGCCATCTCGTTTTACCTTGGCAACAGGTGCGCTAATCTGCCGCAGTGCCTCAAGTGAGCCTTCCGCTTTTCTTGTCTGAATGACAGAAATAAGGGAATTTGTCACTAGCACTGCAATAATTACAAGCGATTCTATAAACTCTCCGATAAACAGTTTTACAACCACAACAAGCGCCAGAATAATCATCATCGGGTCTTTCCACGCCTCAACAAAGAGTTTCCAAAGCGGCGTCCGCTCCGCTTGGCGCAATTCGTTGTAACCGTGCTTTTCTATGCGTTTGGCCACTTCCTGACTAGATAATCCGTCCGGCGATGTAGCAAACTCCGAAAAAACACTTTCAGTATTCTTTTGATAGATTTCCATTCACTGACCATTCCTTTTATGTTAGATGATGCCCTGCCAGGATAAAACAACAAGAACCAATGTGAGTATTATCAGAGCAGACACAAAAAGCGTACCGAGACTTATTTTTCCCGTGTTACTTTCTCCCGCATCTTCTGAAATTGGTAGCAGACGCGCTTTGTCAAGTGCCTTTCTTATGGGCTTATACAGCAACATTACAAGTGCCGCATTTAGTGTGCCTTTTATCAGGTTAAACGGCAAAAATCCGGGAATCAGCATTGCTTCCACCTGTTCTCGTGGGAAACCCATCAGTACTGGAGTGAGCGCATAATTCCAAAGTAACATAGCGACCGTGGTGACAACCACCCCCACAGCAAGCCCAACAGCGGCACCCGCCAATGTTCGCCATTTTTTGTATATCGCCGCCGCCGTGCAACAAAATGAGACGGATGCGATAAAATTCATTGGTATACCAATCGGACCCAGTGCGCTCGTAGTGAAACCTTCAAGCAAGGCGATTACGGTTATCATGCTCAGTGAAGCCAATGGACCGAAAATGAATCCGGCAATAACCAAAACTACGTCTTTGGGCTCATATCCCAAAAATCCAACCGCAGGAACAAGTGGGATTCTGATAAGTGATGCTAAGATAAATGCTATAGCGCTGAGTAGTGCCAGAATTGAAAGTTTGCGTGTAAATGCTTTTGAGTTTGTCATCTGCTTATTTTATCCTTTTTTCTGTGATCGTTATAGTATTTATGTCTCCGGATGTAGCCTATCGAACAAAGGTAGCAGGTGATAGGCAGTTTGCGGAACAAGTTGCCTATCATCTGCGAGGCTCAGCTACAGTGTGAACAACTAAGCCGAAACGCCGAGTTCGAATGCCTTTTTGTTCATTTCTAAAAACTTGGGCGGGACTGTCTGCTCCAGTGCTGTTAGCCACGTCTCTTTAGCAAATGGAAAATATTTTGAAAGTCTGCCCATCATGACGATATTTACCGTCTTTGAAGAACCTGCCTGCTCAGCCAGTGCAAGCGCGTCTATCGCGTCGACCTTTGCACCGTTGCCTTCAAATTTGCCGATGAGATTTTCAGGATATTTTGCCGCACCCATTATAACAGGGATCGGATTTATCTGCTGTGTATTTGTTACAACAGTGCCACCGGGTGCGAGTACGTTAAACCATCTTGCGGCTTCGAGTAATTCAAACGAAACTAAAAGCTCCGCCTGTCCGTCGTCTACAATCGGTGAATAAACTTTATCGCCGTAGCGCACATAAGTTACAACAGAACCGCCGCGCTGACTCATACCGTGAACTTCAGATACTTTAGCATCATAACCTTCAAGCATAAGCGCACGTCCCATAAGATTACAAGCGAGCAAACTTCCTTGACCTCCGACTCCTACTATAACAATATTACGAGTTTCCATAATCTTTCTACCTCCCTATTCGCTTGCAGAAAAAGCATCGAATTTGCAAAGTTGCGTACACACTCTGCAGCCTACGCAGAGCGTGTGGTTTATAGATGCTTTCTTGTCTCTCATGCTTATTGCCGGACAGCCGATTTTCATGCACATTGTGCAACCGGTACACTTGTCGTCGATTACTTTAAGTGCCGGTGCAGGTATTGATGATTTTAAGAGCATACACGGCCTTCTCGCAATAATAACAGAGGCTCCCGGAGTGTTCATCTCCTCTTTAATTACTCTTTCGCTCTCTACAAGGTCATTTGGGTCGATTATCTTAACTCTTTCGATACCGCAAGCTTTGCACATCATTTCAAGATCCATTTTTCCGACCTTTTCACCTCTAATGTTGTGCCCCGTTGTCGGATTTTCTTGATGACCTGTCATGCCTGTTGTTGAGTTGTCGGCTATGATAACTGTTGAGTCAGATTGGTTGTAGCCGATATCTATGAGACCGTTTATTCCCATGTGAGCAAAGGTCGAATCACCTATAACGCAGACGGCGTTTTTCCCACCTGCTCGGACAAACCCGTGCAGACCTGATATTGCCGCACCCATACAGACGCATGTGTCCATTGAGTTGAGCGGTGGTGCCGCTCCGAGTGTGTAACAGCCGATGTCGCCGTGTACCATTGCTTTTAACTTGCTGAGTACATAGAACAGACCTCTATGTGAACATCCTGCGCACATTACAGGCGGGCGGTTTGGTATTTCATCTTCAATCGTTTTGCCCTTGTTATACGGAACTCCCAGTTTTTCTGCAACTAAATTCGGCGAAAATTCGCCTATTATTGAGAATACATCCTTGCCTGTAACCTGAAGCCCAAGAATTTTACAATGTTCCTCAATGAATGGGTCCAACTCTTCAACCACTATAAGTTTTTTTACCTTTTTGGCAAATTCAAGAATGAGGTTTTCGGGCAGCGGGTGTACAAATCCAAGCTTTAACACGCTCGCGTTTTCGCCGAAAACTTCTTTTACATATTGGTATGCTGTGCCTGATGTGATTATTCCGATATCAGTGCCGCCCATCTCTATGCGGTTTAGCTCTGTTTTTTCAGAAAACTCTTTGAGCTTTAGTGTTCTCGCTTCCACTATCGGATGGCGCGGTCTGGCGTTTGTTGGCATCATAACATATTTTTTAGGGTCTTTGACATATTCCTTAACAGGTTGCTCAACGCGGTCAGATAACTCAACCACACTCTGTGAGTGGCTGATACGTGTGCATAAGCGAACAATAACCGGAGTGTCGTATTCTTCTGAAAGCTTATAAGCAAGTTTTGTAAATTCCAAACATTCTGCTGAGTCCGCAGGCTCAAGCATCGGCACTTTTGCCGCTCTGGCATAGTGGCGTGAATCCTGCTCATTTTGCGAAGAGTGCATTCCCGGCTCATCTGCGACTGCTATTACAAGTCCTGCGTTTACGCCTGTGTATGATATGGTGAACAGCGTGTCTGCCGCAACATTCAGCCCGACATGTTTCATGCCTGTGAAGCTTCTCTTTCCTGCGAGACAGCCTCCCCAGGCCACTTCCATGCCGACCTTCTCATTCGGCGCCCACTCCGTGTATATCTCATCATACTTTGCGATAGCTGCAGTGATTTCGGTGCTGGGTGTTCCGGGGTAACTGGACGCAAGACATCCGCCCGCTTCCCAAACCCCACGAGCGACAGCGGAGTTGCCTAACAACAATTCTTTCAAAATAGTGACCCTCCATGTAGATTTTTTTTACATTTAGAAGCAGAAGCCAGTACAGTATATATGCTACAGGAGAAATGGTCAATGATAAAATCCTAAAAGATATATTTAAATGTAAAAGATTTTGTAGTATACTTAAAATTACAGTTTAGACAGAAAATTAATCAGAGGGGGAGACGATAATATGAGCAACGAACGCATTTACAAAATGATTTTCGCAGATGTTTACCCGCATTATATTAACAAAGTAGAGCGCAAGGGGCGCACAAAGGCAGAGCTTGATAACGTGATAACTTGGCTGACAGGATACGACGAAGCCGGGCTTCGCTCGCAAATTGAAAATGCTGTCAACTTCCAAACTTTTTTCGACGAAGCTCCACAAATAAACCCCAATGCATCACTTATAAAAGGGGTAATTTGCGGTATTCGGGTAGAAGATATAGACGACCCACTCGTGCAAAAAGCCCGCTGGCTAGATAAGCTGGTTGACGAGGTCGCCAAGGGAAAGGCAATGGAAAAGATTCTGCGTAGCTGAGTGTAACTACGAATCATCACTCAGCCTTGCCGTTTTTTATTTCCTTTTCAGAGAGACCAAAGCCCTCTGCGCTTTTATCTCCGTGCGGCTCAACATGAATCATTATATCCATGACATTTTCCAGACGCTTTTTTATCTCTTTTTCTACATTTGAGACAATTACGTGCGCCTCTGCGACTGAGCAGTTTGGGTCTACGTTTATATCAAAACTGATATCCCAAAACCCACCAATTCGTCTCATTCTCGCCCTATGCGGCGTTGAGGCACCCTCAACTGCATTCACTGAATCGACAATAATGCGGTATGACTCCATGTCACTGTTTCCGTCCATAAGTTCAAGGTTTGCATCTGCAAAAATGCTGATGGCTGTTCTTATTATCCAAAATCCGATTAAAATTGCCATTATTGAATCGGCTAAACCTGAACCTGTCAAGTGTGCAATGGCAAAACCAACAAGAACACCGAGGGAAATAAGCACATCACTCGCCATATTTTTCGCATTGGCTTTTATCATAGCCGAATCTGCCCGCTTCCCCAATATATACTGGCTGACTGCGAGCAATATTTTTCCTGCTACAGAAATTATAAGCACGATAATAGCAATAGGTGGCGGGAGCGGAGTGTCTATGCCGGCTATGAGGTCTGTGAGTGAGTTGATGATAAGCTGTGCGCCTGCAAAGAAAATTATGAACGACAGAAAAGCTGTTGCAATGGTTTCCGCCTTTCTGTGCCCCCACGGGTGATTTGCATCTGCGGGTTTCGACAGGATTTTAACTACAACAAGTGTAATAATGCTGATAAGAACATCTGTTGATGAATCAATACCCGCCCCGACAAGAGCATTACTCTGAGAAAAAATCCCCGCGGCAATTTTCATAGATGCTAAAATAACATTGCCCAAAAGCGCAATCATCGCCGCAAGTTTTATGTATTTTGTTTTTTTGTCTATAGAGGTTTTCATGGAGATATCTGCCCTCTCGGAACGCATAAATGCGTTTCTTATATCGAAAATTTATCCTTTATCATTATAACACCAAGCTCTCCTTCAAGCAATGGCGAAAATGGAGAGTTTGGAGAGGATGGAGAAATAGGAGTTGAGAGTTATGGAGTTTGTACGTCAAGCAATCGGAAGTGAGCAAAGTGACAGGTCAAGCATAATAAGCCAAAATCTCACAACGGTGCTTTTTCAGCGTGGTATTCAGGTATCCTGAAGCCTTATATATGCTTGCGATGACGGACTATCTTAGCAGAGAAAATGAGCTTCCGCTCTGCACAAACTACAATGACATACGCAGTATGCGCCTGAGCGAAGTCATATACCCTTCAGGAGTTCATGTAATGTGCATGGTAATTGGCAGCGAACACCCAAATGATTGCGACAGTGACGACGGTTCCCAATGCGACTAAAATACGCTAAAAGCTATGGGGTAGGAAATTGTTCATTTCTTACCCCATAAGTTTTTTAGTACGGCAATTGCCAAATGCAGGACAGTTCACCTTTTCCGTTTAGTGCGAACACTTCAAGTCTGCCGTCTTCATTGTTCCTGACTGCAATATCCCGCAAGTCTGCACCACCCAGCGAAACCCATTTACTCCACGGGTTGAAGTTTGGCTTCTCCTGCCGGCAGTGCCATAAAGCACCGTTTTTATCCACGGCAAACAGCTCCAGCCTACCGTCTTTGTTTTTGCCGACGGCTATGGATTTTGCATTTTCGGCAAAGTTGCGTGACTCCCATCCGAACCATTTGCCATTTGGCTTTTGCTGCCATGTATGACTTATATCGCCGCTCTCGGTGATAACAAACACTTCAAGCCTGCCATCCATATTTTTCCCTACAGCCAAAGCCGTGTTGCCTTTCTCACCACCGCGTGACTCCCATATGTTCCAGTTGTAATTTGCCACCTGCTGCCATGCGTTATGCAATACACCATCGCTGTCCAGCACAAAGGCTTCAAGTCTGCCATCTTGGTTGCTCTCAACCCCCAATGCCTTTGCTCCTTTGAAACCGCGTGACTCCCAATATCCCCAGTCGAAATTCGCCTTTTGCTGCCATGTGTGCTTTACATCGCCGTCCTTTGATAGCACAAACGCTTCCAGACGCCCATCTTGATTATTACCGACAGCCAGTGCAATATTGTCAGCTTCACCTTTGCGAGACTCCCAATCGCTCCACTTTCCGTTCGGTTTTAGTTGCCAAACATTCTGCAATGCACCATTGCCGTCCAACACGAATACTTCAAGACGCCCGTCTTGATTGTTCCCAACGCACAGAGCTTTTGCTCCTTTGAAACCGCGCGACTCCCATTCGCTCCAGTCATGATTCGGCTTTCGCTGCCATGTGTGCCGGAGGTCACCTTTTTTGTCTAATACAAACGCCTCCAAGCGCCCATCCTGATTGCTGCCTGCGACCATTGCAATGTTACCACTTTCGCCACCCCGTGACTGCCAATTGCTCCATTTGTTGTTCATAAGTAAATCTCCTTTACCTCTCATACCTATATCCTATCGGCTCCTACTACTATGCGGGGATTGTCGTTAAGCTCAACCGCATCACGCTCCCATCTCTCTTAATTAACTCCGGTTCCTAGAAGCTGCCAAGGGCAAAAGCGCACACAATTTGCCCTTAGATAGCTTACCTCTCCACGCAAACTTGCATAAAACCGGTTGTTTGTTATCACATATCTTTAGTAAGTTAATTTTATGCTTTACAGTGGTTTCGCAAAGATTTTGGATGACTTCTATAGCCATTTCCGAGAGTGAGAAACAGCTCATCCATCAGACGGTCTCATCGATATTATTGCCGGATGTATTGAGCGAATTGATTCTATCCCTCAACTGACTCACCATACTTCGGTCTGAATTCCTCATTCTTTGGTCAATAAATGCTCTATGTTCTTGTGGGCAGCTAAAACTGATAAATTCGCCCGTTTCAAGATCGAAGCTACCCCCATTGCCTGACAGTTGACCGGGTGCAACACTGTTGCCCATCATTTGACGACTTGCACGTTGCGCATCAGTGACCCACTGTGGCCACGCACTAACAACGCCCCGAGTATTATTCGGCCCACCCTGTGGGGCATATCTACCTAAAACTCGTCTGATTTGGTCTAATAGCCTATCTGCTTCACTGTTACTATCGTTACCCGAAAGTTGCAGTAAATCAAGCTCTGAGAGTCGCTCCACTGCGGGCGCAATCTCCATAAGGGACTCTCTGGACATATTTCTAATCATGTCCGCTGTAATGCTTGCTCTGGTTGCTCCATTAATGTTCATTTTAGATTCCTTTCTTGTTATTTAATGCAAATTAATCCTTTATTTACATTATTTATTTACATTATTGTAAGAAACGCTGTTATACTTTAGCGAGGCGTAAGGCATGATGTCGATACTATTTCCGTTATCATGCCTCTCCTTTAGGTTCGTATAACTAACTTCTCCACGTCACTCGCAGCGAAGCTGAACGCATTGTTGCACCTGCTCCAAAGTCTTGACCTATTATGATACGCTCGGCAGCGAAATCAAGTGCCCACATTGTTCTGGCCCACAGACCGTTAAACCAGTTCGTTCTTATGGTGGGTTCCCATCTGAATTCACGATAATCCCAACGGCCATTGTCATCTCGCCAATATATTCGAGGCCAGTATGACACACCTTGCACAGTTGTGACTTGTGATGTCAACTGAACATCTGTAACACGGGCATACCACGGGATCGTATTAAAGCCCAGCCAATCGAAGATGACTATGTTAGATTCTGCAAATCTTTGACCCGGATTGAAAAACGCATTTAGCATAGGGGCATTTCCAGTTGTGGTGCCAGTGAAAAGCGGCTCAATTCCAGCAAACAATTCATCAAGATTAAGCTCAAAATCAATGTAGCCGTCACCGATTACATATGGTATTTCTGCCATATTTATAACTATGGCATTTGCTACTTTTTCAGGGCATAAATTGCCAAACACATCCTCGTTTACAAGGTTCACATCCCTCGTTTCGTTTGTAGCGAACGCTACTGAAGCTAGAGACACTGATAACATAAGTATCAGCACTATGGATATAATACGTTTGAATTTCATAATAATTTTTCCTTTCAGATTTTAGTGATTTTGTTCTTCCATGATTATTTTCGATGCGAGGGTTTTTCATTTATTTCATCATATCACGGCTCCTATTTTATTAGACTCTCTTGTTAATGTTGGCTTTTTGATGAATATCAATCACAAACACAAAAGGCTGTGGCGAGTAAAATGTAATATTAACTTTATATTCGCACCGGGAAACGCCCAAACGCCGAGGGAGAGAATTGTCTCACCCTCGGCAATTTGAAGTTGTTATCTTAAAAAAGGCTGACCATTTACACGCGGAGTATTGCCATAGTGATGGTACAACCAGTTCAGGTCAGGAACATCTACGACCCTGCCAGTATCTGCACATATTACAAGCCTAACGCTATACGGTGCTGCTACAGGTATCGGAATGGAAAACATCTCAACAGCCACTCCGTTTACTGTATGCGAGAAGAAGTAGAGGAAATGGATGTTTGTAACCCGCACAAAGATAACATTGTTGTAGTTAATGTGGCGAAAAACCGGATTGTTAAATACATGACCGGAATATGTGCCATGATCCACACCATTTATTTCTACTCGACCTAAAATCTGAACTCCACCGGTACCCGCTGCAACCGACTGGCTTCTTCTTATTATTGCATTATTTCCTGTTGGAGCTGTGCCTGCATTGTTACTCCAAAAAGTTCCGTTTAGATTGACAGGATTCCCATTCACGGTCAGTTGATTGCCGTTTATAGTTACTTGATTCCCCAAAGGCTGTATGCTCAGGCGATAGTTTTGTGTGGCGCTGAACCCACCGTTTAAACTATGTATTTCTACGTAGAATGTCGTATTTCTCGGCAATGGCCAATCTCTTTGCGCACTTCCGCTGCTGGAGAAACTTGCAATTTGATTCATGTTGCCATCAAACAATCTTAGTGCATAACTCGCCCCGGCAGGTACATTTGTAAGCGCAAACCTAAATGAGTTTGCATTACCCGTCGAAAACCTAAACCAATCTATGTCTAATGGATTATCGATGGTCTGATTCCTTACAGCAGGTAGAGCGATAACAGTTGCATCCTCTATATTGTCATCCGGTTCGGCAGCATCAAAAGTTGCCGTTGTGTGTATTATAAAATAATATATGCTGTTTGCAGGAACAAGCGGAACTATACGCAAGAAGTAAACATCGTTATCATCCGTCATCAGATGACTGAACTGCTGTCTCCTGTTCGCTCCATACATAGATGAACTTACAAAATCCAGCATATTTCCGTTTAACCTATATAAAAGGGTGACGTATATGCTGTTTGTGGGTTGGTACAACGCTAATGTCAGCTTTGAGTCTGCATCGCCAAAGAAGAAATACCAGCTTTCGTTGGCCGTTGACACATTATTAAGCCACATATTTTTAAGTGGGTCTGCAATGAAAATCGCACTGTTTGGTCCATTATTGGCACGTGATGCCATTCTTGCGCCACCTCTGGCATTTAGAGCATTATTAACATCAGGCATTTCCACCCCATCAAATACGTCAGATAGAAGTTCCTCATACTCTCCGACAATGGATGCATCATATACGTACAAATCATTTATCAGCATATCCATAGGCTCTGCTTCATCACCAAGCACAGCAATGGCTTGGTTTGATGCCGTTAAGTCAGGTAAACTTATTTCGTCCGGGATAGATGAAACAGCTCCATCCACTTCAATATACTGCACTTCTGCTCCTGAATCTGCTGCAAGTGCTGTGTAAGGTAATATTATACACAGAGCTAAAACAATCGAAAGAATTGTTGCATATCGTTTCTTTTTACTAAGTATTTTGATTTCCTCCTAAAATACTGCTTTGTAATTTTTGAAAAATATTCGTTTCGCGGTTATGCGTTGCTATTAATGTTCTTGTGTCCTCTAAATTATTGAAGGTAAGCCTACCTTCCGGACGCTCTGCTGCTTGTAAGAACTGGTTCAGCAGTTGTATATGGCTTTCGCTTGTGACCGCACCATTTTCAAGCACGAAATCTCTTGTCATACGTGCAAAATGGGTGGTAGCTTCTCGGATGCTCTCAACAACATTTTCAATAAGGCTTTGGAACCCATCTTCTGGAACTTCTATTTCGCCTTTGTTGAACAAGGTGGGGGCATCTTCTTGTCCGACAAGTATGTTGTGCTTAATCACGCCAAACCGTTGAAAACCAAACCTAGAGTATGCTGTTTCCGCTTCTGCATTGGCAATATGACCAACAACTAGGTCAAAAGCATCCGAAAGCCTACTAAGCATAGTTTCAAGTTCCTCGCCTGTGTACCTTTCCTCAAAGGAACTTCTCATTTCCGAGTATCTGTTGGCAAGCTCGATAGTGGCGGCATTTCCTGTATTACGCTCGTCAATATGAGTGTTCAGTCCTAACCCACTTATTAGTTTATTACCCATTTCGGCTACCTCTGCATTTTCAAACAACCAAGCCCGGGTTTCCTCATTTGCCACAAGATTTTCCCAGCCTGAGAACTGGTCAAATCCGAGAGAAATCTGTATACTTGACAGAAAACTTAATGCTTCGTTGGAAAACTCATCTGAAAAGATGAGATCGGGGTGGGTAAATTCCTCGAACTCTTGCCTGTGCAACATAGCGGTGACACCGCCTTCGACAACCGTTAACATACTTTGCGCCCGTCTGCTCAGTGTTAGTTGCACATCATCAAGTCTGAGATTGTCGCTAGTGCCAACACCTAGCTTTTGGGCTGCTGCGTTTCTGCCAATACGATTTGGAAATGCGCTGTTGCTTAATTGTTGTGCGTTGATGTTATTACTGTTTGTGTTAACTTTCATGTTTTTTTATGTTCCTTTCCTCATGTGCAATCCGTTGCCTTGATAAAGGCTCTGTTTTGGTCGTTTGTCAAATCCAAATCATAATATCATCCTCCGGTACTTTTACGTTGTTACTGCTAAACTACTACTGTTGCGGGATTATCATTTAATTTATGCTATCATTCTCTTAACTTTTCTTTTTTCCTTTACAACTAGCCCCTAGCCCCCGGTGCATCTGTGCCCGGCAACCTGTCTATCCAGTCCGTTTGACCGGGACCGAAGCCGTTTTCCTGTCCGACACAGAACAGGTTGCCGTTTTCAAAGTCAATTGCAAGTGTGAGTTCGGGAATGTTCCCTGCACCGCCCATATTTTTGAGCCAATATAGCTCGTCTAAAATAAGTGCTATGGCATGAGAGTTTACTTCATTATCCGACATCATAGCTAAAACATCTGTGCCGTCCTCAGTAACAAACCGACCGTCCACCAGTTCCAAGTCACTCCGCAAGTTTAAGCCTGCGAATTCCTCTATAAGATTCCCAAGCCGCCACAATCTAAATGAATCCTCCGGAAATTGCGATGAATCGGGTTGCCTGCTTTGAGTGATGTGCATGAACAGTTCCCTTGCATTGCCATTTCTGTTAAGAAGTTCCTCAATCCGACTTATTAAGTCTTTATCATCTGTGCCCTCGACACGCAAAGTATAGTCTGCATCTATCAAAAAACGGAGCCTTGTGTTTTCGGGGATGAATATACCGTTATTGTCGAAAAGCGCCCTTATTTGGCGGGTCATATTGTTTCTTTGGTGAAATGTCTGCGTTGCCGATTCTCTAAAAATATTTAGTCCTTCGATTCTAGGTACATTCGGGTCGCTACTTCCAAGTCCGCGACCTCCAAATATAGGGTTACTCCAATCGCTCTCAACACCCATGACTCCTGTCTCACCTCGTTGGAAAAAAGCAATAGCATTTAATTCTGCTTGCCACGCCTGTCTTCTTTCCATAGGGTCTAAGTCGTGACCTGCAAAATGCTGTGAGTTAGGGTCAAAGTATCTCCGCCAGGCATGGTTAATAGGGTCGGAGGTTCTCAGGCTCTCTTGTGCGCGGTTTCCAAAAACCTCACGTAGCCAATTGTTCTTTTCCTCTCTCCGAGGATCCTCCCAAAAATACTGCGCTGTTATATCAGGCGTATTTCCTTGTGGAACAACTTGCTGAGCAGAGGATGCACCCGTATTGTTATAGGTGCTATACTGATTCACTTTCTGCGAGGGTTCAAATGTATCTGTATGCAGGGCGGTTGGAGCGACATTTTGTGAGTTGTGCTGTGCCGATGTACTGCTTTTGCGGGACTGTGACAGAGGCGCATATGTGTTTTTTACTCCGTTAATATTCATATCAGTTCTCCTAAATTGCGGAATGCTGTTCATAGTCAGTTTAGTGTATTTTTATCCGCAAATATTGTGGGTTACGGTGGGAATGAGGTTATTGCTCATTCCCACCTGATTGAAAATTGCAGGTTAGAGTAATGTCTTATAAATTATGATTCCCTTGCTCTGTACGCTTCAGTTACATCAAACTCGTATGTAACCCTCATTGACACATTCCTCATTGTAGAAGAAGCTGTAGCCTGAGCATTGTACCTAAATGTCCACAAAGCACGTAGGGGAAGCCCGTTATCAACTGTGATGTTGTAGGTGCCGGAATTTGCACTGGAAACTGTAGATGTAAACCACAGACCGCTATTCCCCAAATGGTGGCGGACATTTCCTTGCGCAGGAGTCATCTGACTACTGGTAGTTACTGAACGGACACGGGCGCTTTGCGGTATGCTATTATTGTTTCTCATATCCAATCGCAGCTCTGTGGAATTTCTGCCACCGGGTTCAAAAGGCCAATTCCCTTGGTTTGTAGCAGTGCCGGTAAAGTTGAATGTTTCAGTTGTATTCCTGAACAAATCACGAAATGCAGGTGAGAAGAATCGAGTTGCAGTAGGATTGGGAGTTGATGGTGTTCTTGAAACACGAATCAAAAACTGCGTGTTATTCGCTGCATTTGCTGGGACCTCATGCCACACAAACATGAAAGCCATTAGATTGCCTCTATCAACGACACCAGTGTTCCCCCTTATTGGAGTACCATTAGCATTAAGTATTTCTATTCTCATACCGGGAGCGCTATTATAATTAACTCTGGCATAAAACCTGTCTCTGGGATTTGCTGTGAATCTATAATAGGCTGCATTTTCACCACCAGTGAGTGCTGTTGTAGGGACATTTAAAGTGGGACTCCATCTGCCAATATTATGTGCAGTGGCAGGAGTATTATTTCCAATTATGGTTCCGGGTAATGAAACAAGAGCAGTTCTTGAAATTGCGGAATTCGCAACAGATGTTGCTCGCACTGTAAAGACAGATGCATTTTCGTTCGCCGCAACACTCAACAAACCACTTGTGCTAATTGTAGTATCCGGAGAACTATTGTTTTCAATTGACCAAACAACATCTTGAGGTGGATTGTTTGGCCCCTGCACAGTTGCTGTAAATTGACGAGTCGAGCCACGGGCTATCTGTGATATAAATCCGGGAGCAATCGTCACTGAATTAACGACGGGGGGTGGTACCTGCTCTTGCGCCGGAGTGACCACAACACTATAATTCATTCCTGTAGTCGGGCGCATATTCGTATCCACTCTGACAAAAAATGTACCTGTTGTGACATTTGCATAGCCTGTGTCACTGATTGGTATTTTTCTTGCCATAAAGTTGTTTTGTAAAGTATACAACTCAACAACGTGTCCGGCTGCTCGTGAGTTACTGTCAAGTGAAATGTTAACCGTGTCGAAATCCCTAACCGCAGGCACAGTGAAACTGAACCAATCGCTATCGGCTCTTGTGTCCAATCTTCCGGCAAGTGGTTCATTTGAATTCAAAGTGAAGTTGCGGGGCGAGAATATGGAGTCAACTTCATAATCACTAAAATTCGTAGTTGCGGCAACATGCATTGTGAAGGGAAGTGTGTTGCTAAATCCAATAACCGATTCAACAATGATTGCTAAAGTTTGAATACTATTTGTGTTGTTTACCCAGCCTACGGATTCACTCAATGTACCATGAGCGCCATTGATAAACGTCCATAATTCGGAAGAATCAACTTCAACCCATCCGGTACCGGTAAATAGGTCTAAATACACATCGTAGTCTATGTTGCCGGAGTTCGGCATGTCTACCTGAACTTGCAACAATTCACCCGGCCACAAATCGACGATTAAATATGCCCATCCTTGTGGTTGAGTGATGAAATTGTTGACACTGAAAAAGAAATAGTTGCTTAGAGGTTGTGCTTGGTTTTCCGAGAACGCATCAACCAGTATGTCTCTTGAAATATCATTGTCAGCATTGAGGTCTAATCCACCTTCTAGGCTACGTACATTTCGCCTTTCAGACGAAACTTCCGCAACTTCGAGTGGTAATGCCTCTATTGGCTTTAGTTCTAAATCCTCGCGCGGTTGCTCTTGTAGTTCCACTTCATACTCTACTGCAAATGTGCCAAGCTCTGCGTCGTATGCAAATGCGGTTGCAGGGAAAACTGATAGCAACATCACGAGGGTAAGTATCAGAACTGTTGTTCTCTTGATAAATTGTTTCTTCATTTTAAATTCCTTTTCTTTCTATAAAATTTGTTTTAATGTTCTTCATTGCAACGAAGTTGCAATGATTACCTATAGGCAATCGCTACTTGGAGGAATTTTTATAAACTATCACCTTTAATGAACTTAACTTGAGTTGATAGTTAAAAATTATGGCACTGCGCTGTTAGTTCTTAAATCTCTGTCATGCAAAGCGCGCAACGCCAAAATTCTGCTGAAATCATTTTACGGAAAAACCGGCCTCCAAGGCGTATTCCAGCGGAGAAACGTATTCGACCAGATTCTGTACTCCAATACGCCGTTAGTGATACGGGTAAAGGTTGTTGTGAACTCAAGAAAAGGGGTAATAGTTTGGTATTCCACATCTTCTATTGGTGGTACAGGTGTACTTTCAGCAGCGGCAGTTACCGGAACAGAAAGCGAGAACATAACAACCAAAACTATAAATAGTGATAATATTTTTTTCATTAGTGTATTACCTTTCTTTAACTATAACTGGTAAATCTGCAAAAATCTCTGGGATTTCTGGCAATTCAATTACAAACTCACCATTTTCAAATAACTCATATCTACCATCAGCAGTAATGACGATATGCTGCACCTCGGGAGAAATCCTGCTTGCATCTGCCACCTCCGCTGACGGTGGTTCACCGTGCGGTTGGACGACGAATAGAAAAGACCCACTAAACACCGTCATGACCAGTGCTATTGAAATAATCTGCATCTTTGCGGACCCTTTGCCGCTTGCAATCAGCCTGAACCTTTGCTCGACAAAATTCTCGTAGTCAGCTTCACCACTCAAAACAAATGCAGAAGAGGAGGATTTGGCTGGTAAGTTTGTTATACCGTTTAGTTCTGCGTGACGCATTATGCGATACAACACACCTATATACGTAGCCTTTTCGTCATTAGTCAGTAGTTTCTTCACAGCGGCATCACAACGGACTTCCAGTAGGCGGTCAAGATTGCGGTGAAAGTAATGGACAAATGGATTCCACCAAAAAACAATGGACAGCATATTATAAAATCCCTTAACCAAAAAGTCACACTGTTTGAAATGCTGATATTCATGCCTCAGTATCATTTCAAACTCACTATCCGGAAGGTCTAATTCAGGCAGATAAATCAATGCCCTGAAAACCCCCGTGACAAACGGCGCACCGACATACGGCGATACTACAATCTTATAATGTTTAAGCCCAAGTTTCTCTGCTGTTTGAACAGCATGGGAGTTGTCAGAGCATTTAGTGTCATATAACTCTTTCAGCTTACGTAATCTACGAAATGTGAGCATTAGTCGCAAAAATACGGTAGCCGAGCCAATGCCCCACAATGCTAGCAACACAGCTTGAACTTCGACTCCCGGCATGAGCTCCATCCTCAAAATGGCAACTACTCTCGGGAGAAAAACAAAAGACTGAATTGCGTTAGTAACCGGGGGTATGCTTATTGGAAGGAAAAGCCTTACTGCACCAAGGAACATAAGAAGCACAAGCGCAGATGTGCCGAACCTTGCAAGATACCATGTACGCTTCTGCAATAGCGCAATGGCAGCCAAGGCTAGATTAAAAAGCAGTATAGCGATAATCAACGAATAGCCTGTAATCACTCTGTATCCCTTTCCCGTAAGCTCTCCATCAGATTCCTCATGATGCTGTCCAACTCATTCACCGTCTTTGCATCGTAACTCTGTCTTTTCCGAATAGCCGCAGATACTGTCTGCATAAGTTCCACCGGTGCAAACTTAGCAAAAATATCCTCGTGATAATCCATGAACGAAATTAGAGGGGCATAGACTCGCGAGAGTGTCCTACCATCCCTTATGGAACTTTGCCATTCTATAGCACCTTTTTCTATTAAATTATTCATTATTGAGTGCAAAGAGTTCTCTCTCCATTCTTTGCCTTCCGACGCTTTAATAATTTCTGCGCCGGTCAGTGGTATGCCAGCATCCCAAAACACTGTCATTATCTGTAGCTCATTTTTCGATAAATCCATCATTTTCACCTCCTCCTTTTCATACTTGCTCCAGCTCGTTGACAGGATGGTATAATACCATACAACTCAACTTAAGTCAACTTGATTTATGCACAAGCTTGTCAAATTCTATCAGCTAATATTTGCCTTTAGAGGCAAATGTGACGAATCGGACAAACACATCAACTTTTTTAAAACAATTAAAATTAAAAAATATATTGAAAGGATAGTAGACAAAATGGAAAACATAAACTTTGAGAAGGACTTTTTTACAGTAAATGAGTTTGCATCTGTGGCAGACACAAGCGCAGAAACACTCCGGCACTACGACAGGAAAGGTATTTTCAAACCTAGCAAGCGAGGGGAAAACAGCCAAAATATTTATAGGCTCTATTCACCCGCACAGATAACAACAATGAAAATGCTCCATGTGCTGACAGATATCGGAGTGCATATTTGTGACATCGAAGAACTTGCAGAAAACCGCTCGCCGGAAGCACTCATAAAACTCCTGCATAGACAAAAGCCAATTGTAGCAGAGAAACTCAGGCGCATCCAAGCCGCACAGACGATTATAGAAACACACTTCGATTTGCTGATAGAGGGCATAAGCGCAACCGAAACGGAGATCACAATCGCAAAACTGCCCGAAATGCGAATCATACTCGGCAACAAAAATGACTATACAGGCAGTGAGGGGTTTTACCGTGAACTGATGCACTTTTGCGGCACATACACAGAGCCAAGGTTAAATCTTGCGTTCCCTATGGGCGGGTACTATGAGAGCATAGATGAATATATTGAGGCACCGTCGAAACCAACACATTTCTTCTCGATTGACCCGTGTGGGAAAGACCGCAGAAAAGCAGGGCTATATATGGTGGGTTATGCCCGTGGCTATTATGGGCAACCAAAAGAGTTGCCATCGACGATGTGTGAATACGCCGAGAAAAACGGGCTTGTTTTCTGCGGACCTGTATACAATATTACCTTACCCTGCACGATGAAATGTGCATATCCGACCCTGAGAACTATCTCACACAAGTTTTGGCATCTGTAAAAGAGTCCGGCAATACCCCACCACGCCCTGCGGAACGGCTTTCGTGGGGGCAAAGGTTCTAACACACAAACCCTTCATCGGAAAACTCCATTTTTGCCCAATCTCGAAAGCGCCTGCAAATACTGACCTTTTTGAAGTTGTTAAATTTCTGTGTACCTATTGACCTGTGTGTACACAAACCCCCACCATAGTAAGTGGGGCAGAAGTATAAATTTGTAAACACCCGGCAAATAGCAAAAAACTATTTGTCGGGTGTTTTATATATATTTGATATGTACAGCTTCCTTCCCGGCTTGACTTCAAAATCCGGGGGGTGGTTGAAATCACCTATACCACAGACCGGACAAGCAAATTGTCCCTAAACAATCCAATACGCGAGTCTCCGCTACTTCTTTTTTCAAAAATTTTGAAGAAAGGAGGAAAAGCGGATGGACAATCAGAGATATGTGCTACTCAATAGCGAGAAGCATCGCCCATGTCAGTCGTTCTCCTGTTCAGCCTGTCGATATACCTCCCGATGCCATTTTCGAGTTCGCCAAATGGAAGCCAGATGCCGCGACTGTCAACTTTTGCTTCAACTGCGGCTATAAACTTTCTTTTTCCGGCTTTAATGGGGAGCCGGTTCTTTTCTTCTACGTATTTCTTATGCTCAGACCTCGTTGTTTCGTAAATCCAGTCACGCTGTTTCTGCTTTAGATGCGACCACTCTTTGTTTATCTGTAGCAATGTGCTGTTTACTATGACGTGGTTTTTTCCTGAACACTTTTGTGCTTTCGGCCTTGTATGTTCCATCGCAATAAAGCACCTCGCAAAATTACTTATCTAGTCCTGATATACATAATGCCACAACTAACCTAACATGGCAATTAAATCTTTTGAGAATGTTTTATGCTAAAACCACAACAACCCCCCTAAACATATGATACCCTTACAACATCATAATATGGAGGTTTAATTATCATTCTGACATTTTTTCTTGTTTGTTCTGCGATGCCAAGCAAAAGCTATTATTGTCAGAAAAAAATGTTTAGCTTTTGCTTGATATTAGGTTGGTGCGCAAGAAGGGACTTGAACCCATACGCCCTAAGGACACATGGCCCTCAACCATGCCTGTCTACCAGTTCCAGCACTTGCGCAAAATCATTTGCTGTGGAATATTATAGTAACTTCCGGAACAATTGTCAACCATAAATATCAGAAGATTTTTCGTTATTCTTGATAGTGCCTGCACCACAAGGGCAATCGCCCGAACTCGATTGTCCTTGTGGGCATTGATTTAACTGCTTTGAGTGTGGGAGAGTGCACAAAGCGTCTATACACTGTACAACAAATCACTGTAAGACGGGTACGGCCAATATTTTTTTGCCACACAGGTTTCAAGTGAATCCGCCGATATGCGAAGCTCCGACATCGCCGCAAAAATATTGTCGCGGCAGAACTGTGCGTGCGTTAAAATATCTTGACTGTCATCTGCTTTTAGTAGTGCCGCTTCAAGTGCATCTAATTTTTTCAGCAGACAACCACTCGCTTTTGCGATTTTTGTAAGCAACCGCTCTTCGAGAGTCGTGTCAAAATCACCGCATTCCTTTTTTCTTTTCAGCAGTTTCGCCAACTCATTTTGATAGACTATGCAGGCGGGAATAATGCCGCCGTTTACCATGTCAACCATTGTCAGAGCTTCTATGGTGATGGTTTTGCAATAGCTCTCAATGTGGATTTCATAGCGTGAACGCAGTTCAGTTTCGTTATATACGCCGTGTTTTATAAATAGGTCAATGCACGACGGCGCAATCATCGCAGGCAATGCTTCCACCGTTGTGCGGTGATTTGAAAGTCCTCGCTTTTCGGCTTCTATAGCCCATTCTTCGGAGTAGTTGTTTCCGTTAAAAACAATGCGCTTGTGTTCGCGGATGGTCTTTTTTATCAGTTTGGCAATTCCCTTTTTAAAATCCGACTCTTTTTCCAAGGTATCTGCAAATTGACGCAAAACTTCGGCAACCGCTGTGTTAATCACTATATTTGGCTCCGCAACAGAGAATGTTGAACCGAGCATACGAAACTCAAACTTGTTACCCGTAAAAGCAAACGGCGACGTTCTGTTGCGGTCGGTAGTGTCTTTCGGAAAATGCGGCAATGCAGTAACACCGATTTCCATTGCCTGCTGGCTTACATCTTGATAATCTTCGCCTGATTCTATTGCGTCCAATATGGCTGTAAGCTCATCTCCCAAGAACATCGAAACAATCGCTGGTGGCGCTTCGTTTGCACCCAAACGATGGTCGTTTCCGGCACTTGCTACTGTAGCGCGCAATAAATCTTGATATGTGTCCACAGCTTTAATCACTGCCACCAAGAATAGTAAAAATTGAGCATTTTCGTAAGGTGTTTCGCCGGGTTCAAGCAGGTTCACACCCGTGTCCGTGGACAGTGACCAGTTATTGTGTTTTCCGCTTCCGTTCACCCCTGCGAATGGCTTTTCGTGCAACAAACACGCCAATCCATGTTTGTCGGCAATGGTTCTCATAAGTTCCATCGTCAACTGATTGTGGTCGCAGGCGATATTCGTAGTGGTGAAAACAGGAGCCATTTCGTGTTGCCCGGGAGCTACCTCATCATGCTTTGTTTTTGCATAAACGCCCAACTTCCACAGCTTTTCTTCGAGTTCCTTCATAAATGCGTAGACACGTGGTTTTATACTTCCGAAATAGTGGTCGTCAAGTTCTTGCCCTTTTGACGGACGTGCACCAAATACAGTTCTGTCTGTGTACATTAAATCGGGGCGCTTTAAGTAAACGTCTTTATCTATAAGAAAATATTCTTGCTCTACGCCAACTGTGGTGCTTACACGCTGTACCATGGTGTTTCCGCACAGCCTGAGTATGCGCAGCGCTTGTGTGTGAATGGCTTCCATTGAGCGCAGAAGCGGTGTTTTTTTATCCAATGATTCTCCGCTGTAAGAGCAAAATGCCGTGGGAATGTACAGCGTATCGTCCTTTATAAACGCATACGAAGTAATATCCCAAATGGTGTACCCCCGCGCCTCGAAAGTACAGCGCAAGCCACCTGATGGGAAACTGGACGCATCCGGCTCTCCGCGTACCAACTCTTTGCCCGAAAATTCCATGATGACCTTGCCGTTACCAATTGGCGAGATAAAGCTGTCGTGCTTTTCGGCAGTTATGCCTGTCATCGGGTGAAACCAATGGGTAAAATGTGTTGCTCCCTTTTCGACTGCCCAATCTTTCATTGCATTTGCTACCACGTTCGCTAAATCAAGCTCCAAATGTGTGCCTTGCGACATGGTTTTCTTTAGTGCTTTAAATATATCTTTAGGTAATCTCGCCTGCATGACCGTTTCATTAAACACCATGCTTCCGAACAATTCAGGGATATTTTTCATTGTGACTCACTCCTCTTTTATTACTTAATGTAGATACATCTTGCAATGTTCTTATTTGAAATAATCTATACCACTCTCAAAAAGCGGCATATGCTTATTGCCGTAGATATTTATTGCCACATCTTCACCGAAGCGCTCGGTGTGTGCCATTTTACCCAAAATGCGTCCATCAAGACTGCATATCCCTTCAATATTCCAATCAGAGCCGTTTGGATTTTCGAGATACTGAAATGCAATTTGTCCATTTGTTTTAAGTGTTTCCAAGATTTCTGCATTTGCAACAAAACGCCCCTCACCATGGGAAATAGGCTGAACGAATACCTCGCCAACTTCACACTTCGATAACCACGGAGAATTTACCGAAGCAATACGAGTTTGCACATACATTGCTTGGTGGCGGTTTATACTGTTATGCGTGAGCGTTGGGCAATCCGCCGTCATTTTTGATATTTTGCCAAAAGGCAACAGTCCTAACTTGATTAACGCTTGAAAGCCGTTGCATATTCCTAAAATAAGCCCGTCACGGTTTTGGGTTAAGTCGTGCACGGCATACATAAGGCGCGGATTTCGAAAAAGCGAAACGATGAACTTTGCACTGCCATCCGGCTCATCACCACCTGAAAAACCGCCCGGAAGCACTAACATTTGTGCAGATTTTATGGTTTTTTCAAGCATGTCAATTGAATCTTGGAGCATTTGTGGAGTGAGATTTCGCACAAGTACAGTTTCGCAAATACCGCCTGCGCGTTCAATCGCCATTGCTGTGTCGTACTCACAATTTGTACCGGGAAAAACAGGGACGATTGCTTTTGGCCCCACGATAGATGCTTTGCGAACTAAAGGTGATTTTCGTGTATCTGCAATCACGGGCACATTGCTTGGCTCCTCTACTTTCGTCGAAAAAACTCTTTCAAGAGGTTTCTTCCACTCTGTGCAAAGTTCCTCTAGCGGCACATCGTTTATAACTGGTGCTGACTGCGTGTGCCCCAGTAATCGAAATCCGTCTAATTGCTCAGCAGATTCAAAGATTATCGAACCCCACTTGCGCTCAAATAAATCATGGCTGTCTTCGCCGCTAAACCCAATCATATTGCCAAGGCACATTTTTATGATTCCGCCGTAAACACCGCCTGTTTCGGAGGCCCAAGCGGACAATACTTTGCCCTCACTACATAAATCGGCATATCTTTCCCAAACACTGCTAAGTGCGGCATAATCCGGCAAATCTTCTTCGGTCATCGGCGTTTCAAGAAGATATACATAATTATCTGCGGCTTTAAATTCAGGGCTGATTAACCCTTTCGCATCGCCTACGCCAAAGGCAAAAGAAATGAGCGTAGGTGGCACATCCAGTTCACCAAAACTGCCCGACATAGAATCCTTGCCGCCGATTGCCGCTATTTTAAGTCTCATTTGCGCAGAAAACGCACCCAGCATAGCTAAAAGCGGCATCTTCCATCGAGTTGGGTCATCGTGAAGTCTTGGGAAATATTCCTGCAATGACAAGTGAATTGTATCAAGCAAAACGCCTGACGCAATCAGCTTTGCAACCGATGTAATCACCGCGTAGGCAGAACCTGCAAATGGGTCAGATTCCGTGAAATACGGGTCGAACCCGTGAGACATTACAGATGCTGTCTTTGCACCTTTTGCCGGCAATAATGCCGCCATTACTTGAGTTTCCGTCAATGCATATTTTCCACCGAACGGTACAAACACACTAGCGGCACCTATTGATGCATCAAAACGCTCAACTAACCATTTTTGTGAGCAGAAATTCAAATCTTTACAAAGACTCCGCAATTTATCCTCGAAACTATTGTTGCATGGTGCTTGAATGGTTTCGAGCGGTTTTGGAATGCTCAAAGCGATAGTTCGCTCTGCACCGTTGGTGTCCAAAAATGCTCTGTCAATGTCAACTATTTTTTGCCCGCGCCAAAACATAACTAGCCTATTACAGTCGGTCACTCGAGCAATTTCAACAGCTTCAACATTCTCATGCGCAGCGTATTTTAAAAGTGCATCAACATCTTGCGCCGCAACAACAACTGCCATACGTTCCTGAGATTCTGAAGTGGCAAGCTCCGTGCCGTTTAAGCCATCGTATTTTGTAGGGACAGTGTCTAAGTTGATTTCCACACCGTCCGCCAGTTCCCCAACGGCAACACAGACACCACCTGCACCAAAGTCATTACAACGCTTGATTAAACGGGTAACATCAGCATTTCTGAAAAGTCGTTGCAGTTTGCGTTCTTCAGGTGCGTTGCCTTTTTGCACCTCTGCCGCACACTCGCTCACCGTGGTTGTGCCGTGTGATTTTGACGAACCTGTTGCACCACCGATACCGTCACGCCCTGTTCGTCCGCCCAAGAGAATAATCGCATCACCATTTGCCGGTGTTTCTCTGCGAACAGCCTCAAGAGGTGCGGCACCTACCACCGCACCTGTTTCAAGGCGCTTTGCGATATACCCTTCGTGATAAAATTCACGCACATATCCCGTGGCAATTCCTATTTGATTGCCGTATGCACTGAAGCCCTTTGCGGCAGTTTGTGTGATTTTGCGCTGCGGCAGTTTTCCCGGCAGGGTTTCTTCAATTGGCTTTCGCGGGTCGCCCGCACCGCTTATTCGCATAGCCTGATACACATACGCCCTCCCTGAAAGTGGGTCACGGATTGCACCTCCAATGCAGGTGGACGCACCGCCATAAGGCTCAATTTCTGTTGGGTGGTTATGGGTTTCATTTTTAAAGTATACAAGCCAATCTTCTTCGCCATGCGTAAAATTCGCTTTTACGCGCAAGGTGCAAGCATTATTTTCATCGGATACGTCAAGCATTGGTAATCCGCCGGTTTTATGCAAATGACGCATTGCGGCTGTGGCTATATTCATTAGCGTAACGGGTTTATCGCCGTTTACCGATATAAACAGATCATACGCCGCTTTTGCGCGAGCATCTTCTATATCGCCTGTTTCAATTATCGTGCCGAAAGTCGTATGGCGGCAATGGTCTGACCAATACGTGTCAAACACACGCATTTCTGTAATTGTCGGGTTGCGCCCTTCTTTTTTGAAATGCGCCTGAATCATTTGCAAGTCGGCAAAGGACATCGCCATTTCAAAATCACTCAGCAAGTTTTCAAGTTCTGATTGCTCCATTTTTATAAAATCGGCGATTTCCTCAATTTTGCCGACTGTATTCGTGGTTGCAGTAGCTAACGTATCAGGCTTATCAAAAGAAGCTTCACGGTATTCAAGCGGGTTTATAATATAGGTTTTTATTCGCGCGAAATCTGCATCGCTCGCTCCGCTGATTGCATATACTTTTGCTGTTTTTACGATAGGTCTGTCGCCGCCGAGGAGCATTTGTATGCACTGTTCACAAGAATCGGCGCGAGCATCAAACTGACCCGGCAAAGGCTCAATGCACAGCAAGCGGCGGTCTAAGTCAGGCAAAGTTTCTTCATAGCAAATATCGCTCATCGGTTCGCTGAGTACCGTAGAAATTACATCGTTTAATTTATCTTGTGAAAGATTTTGGATGTCGTAGCGATTAAAAATGCGCACAGAAACATCGCAAAACCCTAAAACTTCGCGTAATTCGGATTCTGTGTGTTTTGCTTCAACGTCGAAGCCGGGTCGCTTTTCAACATAACAACGATTAATATTCATGCGTTAGATACCTCACTCTGCCATTAAAATATATACGTATTTTTCAAATTTTCAGTTTTAAATGTCAATTTTTTTACTCATGTTTCACTCCCGGTTAATTTTTCGCTATATTATATCAGAAAATTGTGAGTGAGTGCAAATAAAATCAAGATTCTGAGCATTACCTTGCCTGATATTACATTACTTTTACAAGATTATCCCAAGCTCCAATCGGACTTCTTTGCGCTTCAAATCATTATTTTGATAAGCACAGGCATCAAAACCTATCAGACTAAAACCATATGAGAGATAAAATGCAATTGCATTTCCGTTGCATGATTGAGTTTCAAGCATGACTACCCGACGTTTCTCGTCCTTCGCACGTTTTATAGCAATATCCATTAAGGCTGTTGCTATTCCTCTTCTGTGATAAGCATCATCAACCCATAGCTCAGTCACACGGAGGCGATTACTCCATTCTTCCACAGCAGTTTCAATAACTGCAATCAAATGTCCATCAACTAAAATTCCCCATGCTTTTACATTTTCCCAGTAAGGCTGAAATAGTATATCAAAATCGTCCGGCTCCATTTCAAAGGGAACATCAAACTCTTTTTTGACTAAGGAAACATTGAAATCACTGCCTGTGCGATTTATCACAACATCATAATAAGTGGTTGAAGTATAGCTGAACTTCGCAAACTTGTGACCTTCCCATTGCTCGCGCTCAAGAGGAATTATACTATTTTTGATATCATTTTTTATTTCCCAATCATCCATGAGAATAGCATAGCTACACTTATCTACCAATTCGCCTTTTCTAACATAACATTGGCGAAATGTACCTTCATGCAACATCCCTGCTTTGAACAAAACTTTGCCGGACGCAACATTAAGTGAGTTATGGTCAGCCCACAGCCTGTTTAATCCGACTTCTTCAAAGCAATATTGGATCACTCGGCGTAAGGCCTCCGTCGCATAGCCCATTCTCCACCATGCTTTGCCAAGCTGATAGCCTATTTCAGCGGCGCGAGCTTCTTTGTCATTTTCGTGAAAATCTATTGTGCCGATTAGCTCGCCATCGGATTTTAATTCTATGGCAAATAAACACCATGATGAACCGAGTGGTAAATTGTTAAAATACTCAAACCATTGGTTTATATGTTTCTCAGTAGCTTTTAAAGTTTCACAAACATCATATTGTAAGAAACGGACTACATCAGGATCACTTGCCCAATTTCGGAACATAGACTGCGCATCAGACATATCAAAAGGTCTCATTACCAAACGGTCTGTTTCAATCATTTTAACTTTCAACGGTCATCCTCCTCAAGGTTATAGTGTTCTATAGACAGCGCGGCTTGCCTACTTCCATTCCACTTACTTATTCAAAACATACCGTATATTCTTACCGCCGCCGATAGCCCGAATCTCTCCCTTGCTTATCAAGCTTTTCAGAACACGCCCTGCCACTGTCTGTGATAGTGATAACGCCGACTCTACATCTTTCCTAACAATGAAATCCTTGTCTTTAAGCAAATCTAATGCCACACTCTCGTTTTCACTCAGCAAGGCTCTTTCAGTGGCTTCATTGGTATTCGGCAGGGTAATCTTAAATGCGTTGTCAGTGACTTCAATTTGTGGCTTTGTGGCAAAGCCATCATAGCTCTGCATGATTTTTGGCATACCTGTACCATAGGCTTCTACTAGCGTTAGCCTATAGAATACATTGGCGAGGTTTTTATTGCGTGCTATTGAAATGCCAAGCATCATATCGTCAAAGGTTATCCCTCTAACAAGCCCTCCTATGGAAACAAATTCTATGCGGTCATCAAAAATACTGATTAGCGTACTGTCGCTGAAAGCATAATCCTTGTGTACCAGTGCGTTTAGCAATGTTTCTCTAACCGCTTCAGGTGGGTAATCTCTTTTGTCTATACGCCGAAGTCCGTTTATTTCCGAGCGAATACGATTATAGCGGTCAATAAACTCATAAATTTCGTTAAGTTGCTTTAGCAAGGAACCCGAAAATTCTCGCCTGTCTTTGAATGTTGCTTTAGAGGTTCCCTCAAAGACGGCAAGCTTTACCGTGTGTACGCATTGGTCGGACAAGAGCAACCCAAGATTCGTATATATCCCATCGGCGTTCATAAGTCCAAGTGTTTTTTGCTGACTTTTCCTAAAGGAAACATTTGCGGTTTTGAACTCTTTTTCGGCATATGTAAAAGTCAATTCTTGGTTGAGCGAACGGATTTCCTCGTATTTTTCACCATCGGTTTCTTTTATCATGCGCAAAATCGCTGTTTCTGTTGCGGGAACGCTTGATGCTCCCTGCCTTACATACACGCCCTCCGGACGTATACCCTTACTAGAAATATAGTACGGACATGACGAGCCTTTTTGCACAACAATTTTGATAACCACCTTGTTATCAATTACTTCCTGTGTGTAGTCCACGAACATAGTCACATCAGGCTTTACACTATCACGAACAGCATTACCGGCTTTAAGCATCGTTTCGTCAACATCAACCACGCCAAACGCACCGCCGTCATTATCAATGCCAATATAGAGCGCGCCACCACCTGTGTTTGCGTAAGCGATGACGGTTTTGACTATATCCGATGTGTATTCCCTCTTAAACTCCGTTACTGCATTTTCGACCAAAGACAAGCGATGCACCTCGCTTTCTGATACATTCTAACCCCATTCTAACCGTTCTAACCATTCTTGTCAATAGTGTTAGAAGAACATAAGAAAATAACATACCTGCCATGCTACAGCATCTTTTCATAATCACGGCGAGCATACATTGCTCTCGCAATCGTTATCAGTTTTTTCTTTTCCTCAACCCGGTAAAAGAGGATGTAATTTTTTACAATAAGCTTGCGATATTCCTGTTCCAAGGGCTTTAGCGTCTGATGTACGGTATTTATATACGGAAAATCGCAAAGTCGCTCGGCTGCGGCTATCATTTCATCGGCTAAAGCATCAGCCGCCGTTGGGTTTTGTAGTTCATGGCTGATGTATCGTACAATATCTGTCATATCCTGTCTTGCAATCGGCAAAAACGTGAGTTGATACATAACATCAACCCCGTATGGCGTTTTTCATGGCTAGCAGAACATCTTTTGAAGAATATCTTTTGCTTGTATGTTGCGATTCCCGTTCTGCTTCCAATAGTTTGAAGTATACTTCGCTTTCAAATTGCATATTTTGAAAGGCTTCCATACTCATCACAACCATATCTCCAAAGCCATTTTTTGTGAGGAAAACAGGTTGTGCCGTTTCGTGTACCGTTTTTGATATATCAGCAAAATTATTTCGCAGATCCGACACCGGTCTAATCATATTTGAGTTCATCTGAAACACCTCCTATGACGAATTTAGCACAATTACGCTAAACTGTCAACCGCATTTCGCCCACATTCAAAGGCAAATAAAAAACAGAGCTAACTGATGCTCTGTTCACATGCAAGCGTATATAATATTTTTCAATCTTGGAGCGATGTGATCTTCCATGCTTGGCAATAATTGGTGTGCGTAAACGTAAGTCAGTTCAGCTACCGGGTCTATCGCAAAGTAAGTGCCTAAATACCCTGCCCAGCCGTATTCACCTATGTTGGCATTCATTCCACTCATTGCTTTGTCAACATGGGTGCGTACACCCAAACCGTAGCCATAACCGGGTGAAAGTTGACTATAGTTGGTCATGCGGGTTTCGCATAAGTGATTGGTGTACATCAGCTCAATGGTGGCTTTGCTTAGAAGCTTGTATCCGCTGGCTGCTGTTCCGTGGTTGCATAGTGCGTTAGCAAACTTCGCATAATCATCCACGCTGGACACCAACCCACCGCCACAGTTTTCGAAGCTCCAATCGGCATGGTCACCTTTGGTATGAGTGTGGGTTTCGGTGTTATACTTGTACACATTCGCGAGCCGTACGGCATTGTCGGCGGAAATATATTGGTGGAAAAACGTGTCATTCATGCCCAGCGGTGTGAATATTTCATTGCGGAAATATTCACTGACGTTTTTGTCGGTAATGCGCTCAATTAATGCTCCCAATATATCGTGGCTGTATCCGTACATCCAGAACGTACCGGGTTCAAAGTGCAGTGTTTCTTTGGATATGGCGGCGGCGAATTTCATTAGATCAGTACAACCGGATAAATCCGCTTCAATTTCATAGGAAAATCCCGCGGACATGGTGAATAAATCCACCACACGGATAGGCCGCTTACAGGGTACAACTTCGCCTGCTTCATTCCTGCATACCATTTCACGAAATTC
>Ga0209755_10000301_pt1 | contig 94607 bp, 90 predicted proteins | sample TergutCo191P1_FD_187301 | JGI IMG/M metagenome (GOLD analysis project Ga0209755, IMG submission 187301) | Cornitermes sp. P1 segment gut microbial communities from Petit-Saut dam, French Guiana - Co191P1 (SPAdes) (version 2) | ecosystem: Host-associated > Arthropoda: Insects > Digestive system... | reverse complement strand
AAATGGATACTGCTCATGTAATCTCTTGTTTTATTCATATCTCTAACCCCCTATAGCCCGAGTTATCGGTATGGAAAGTGCCATAGCACTGAGCATAGAGAGCGGCAAAGCATAGTTTTCGAGCCAGCTTATCTTCGCTTTTTTGTAAATAGTGCCGAGGGTTGCCATAATAATTGCCGAACACAGCATGATAAACACAGGTATCCAGCCTGTCAGCCCTTCTGTGACATTTGCAAAAATCATGCCGAGAAATGCCGAAATCATGCCGAGAAACAGTGCAGTCATCAGTATTTCTCTCCATTTTTCATCTTTTGAGCCTGCCTTTTTAAGACTGCCTTGGATTTTTTTCATAAAAATCGGGACAAGGAGCATACCCGGGATAATCCCCAGCGTCATAACCCAAACGATTGTTGAAAATACACGCGCGTCTGTAATTCTCTCACCCAAAGACGCACCCGCAGCAGTGGCTGCCATTTCCGCCGCCGGAAGCTCATAGGCAATAGACCCTATGACATTCATGCGGAGCCACGGTATTGGCAATCCCAAAGCACTTGAAAGTGTTATCACTCCCAGCAAAATGGCTATAGCGGGAGCAATGGTGAATACTGCGCTGGAACTGATAACTCTATTCAGCGCAGACTTGTCCATGCCGATTTTGCGCGCCTGCTTCCACGCTTTTACAAGAAAAAAAGTGGACTGTGAGAGTACAAATATAACAATTATCACTGCAAGCACATACAAAAACGGACTGTTTACATCAAACGAAACCATAACTCTCCTCCTTTAATAAATGTAGTTGCACATTTATAGTATCACAGCTTGTGTGTTAATTCAATCTCTGAGTTCAGCATGTAAATCGGGGTATGTTTTGCGACTATAAAAACCCATTTTTGGGTATACACTTGATAAAATGTTGATGTTATCTTTGTTTCAAAACTTTTTGGGAGGAAAATAATGATGCTGACAACATTTGCAGATAAAGGAAATTGCCTCACAGCTATTTTTAAGTGAGGGAACAGTCCGCAACAAAATAATAGTTATCATGGAAAAGCTGGACGTAAACAACCGCACCCAGCTGGGCGTGGCTTATTACGAGAGGTGAGGGATTTTCACTTTGACTGATAATATCACTTTTATAGAGAGTAAGTTTGCTTTTCTGGTATTGAAAATTCCGTAGTAATGCCAATAATGCTTCATTTTTATTTATATTGTTTATTAGGGAATTTTTCTTTGCCAACCTTCAAACGATTGTCAATATCAAGATTATGTATATGTTGAGCGACGATGTAAACTGATTTTATATTTGTTGAGTAAAAATTGTTTAAGGTTGCGACTTTTATTAATATCTCGTCCAATGATTTATTTGAAGGAGCATATTTCTTAAATAATTTTTCTAAAGCACGCTCCTGAGCCACATAACTCTCTAAGGTGTTCCATTTATCGAGATAACTCAGAACTTCGTTTGCTGAGGGTCTAGAAATATCTGTTCGCATATTTCGTTTACTTTTGGAATACGAGCCTCGTGAATATTCTTTCGGCTCAGGTACTTCCTCATCAATCAGCGGAATGCGAATTGTATATGGACGTTTATTATCGTCACGTACCAATTTTTTTAGCAACAAGCTGATTGATAACATCGTTTATGTATGACTGAGTCTTGTTTGGGAAGTGAGCATCAAGGACCTCTCTGGCACTTACTGGACGAGCAGCACTTTGGCAATATTCAATAATAATTTCTGATTTTAATTGCTTCATATCTAATCACCGCATCTATTTGTTCTCGCAATCAATGCAGTGAAACCTCACTCCCATGCACACACATATTTACAGAGGCTTCTCCATATCACTTTGACACCATTCCTCCGCAATGTCAACTTATAATAAAATGAGCTGATGCAAAAAAATGGGGCCATAGCAAAACACTAGATTTGTCATTCTGAGAGAGCGGAGCGACCGAAGAATCTTTCTCGTAAGGCACTTATTGAGCAATAAGATTCTTCGCTTCGCTCAGAATGACGAGTTTTTGGTGTTTTGCTACAGCCCCATTTTAAGTGCAGAGAGTGGTGTACAGTAGGCAGCCATGGTTCACAAATAATATTCCCTAAAAAAGTGCTTTATCAGTCACTTTTTGGCGATGCGTTTCGACAGTTGGTTTGTATGATTATCGAGCCGGGTCCCACAAATTCAAGGGTGAAAAGTTCGCCGCTTCCAAAAAAACGAGTTTTATAGTCAAGCCCTGCTGACCATGCTACAAGGTGGGAATTGTCAAGATGAAGCCTTTTCCCCGCCGGCAAATCAATTCTGTGCATCTTGCCACAAGTCTCTATATACATAGAACCGGTGCCTGTGGTTTCCATTACGAATAGTCCGCCTGTGCCTGCAAACAGTGCCTTGCCCAATGACTGCGTTTTAATCGTAAAGTCTACACCGGGTGTGCAAGCAAAAAACGCACCATCACGTAGCCGCCATTGCTCAGCGCCTAGTTTAAGCTCTATAACTTCTCCCGGCTGACAGGGCGCAAGTGCGATTTTCGCACCATTAGCCTCCGCTGTGCCTTCCATGATAACAAGGCTTTCGCCGCTTACGGCAGAGCGTACCATAGAGCGCAAAAATCCGCCGCTTTCGCCTTTGTTAAATTGCATATCAACGTCAATTTCTGCATCGCAATACACCATTGCAGACGGCTGATACCTGATTGATTCATCTCTGTCCATCTCAAACTCCACCAAGGGAAACGGAGTTCCGGAAACCTGATTAACTTTCATTGTAAACCTCCTATTTTTTTACCGGAAATATCCGGTTTATTGACTAATTTTCAACAGGGCTCTTAAAGAGCAACCGCATCTACCCACATATCGAGTGCATCATCCATAGCCACTTGAAATGCATGAACAATATTTTCAAAAACAGCAGTGCTGCGCTGAGAAGTATTGTACAAATCATAAGCAAGCCCGGCTACTTCGCTGTATACCATATTTACCACTTGCATCATATCCCTGTGTTTAGTACCATATTCTGTCGGTATGGAATTTTCTATAGCCGCCAAAGCGTTCTGTGCGTCTCTTATTTCTTCCCTAATTTCCGCAAGGTCATACAAGAGAAAGTCAAACCTTTCAACGCCTCCGTCGCCTGCCTGTATATCATCCAGCGTTTGATCGTCTAAGAAAAAGGCAAAGAAGCCAAACGCATCAAGAACCCCCTCTGCAATTTCGGACTCAATCTCGTCAAAATTTGCATAAAACTCGGATGTCACCAATATCGCTATCATTGTCTCTGTAAAATCCCCAAAAACCCTGTTCATTGGGCCGTAGGAAAAAGGCTCAAGCTCTGCAAAATCCGGGTCTACATTTATTGATTCCAAAAGCCTGGCTTCAATGTCTGCCTCAAGGTTTTCTTCTAATTCTTCAAATGAACCCACCACGCCACAGCCCGCCAGTAATAGCAAAGCGGCTGTCACTATGCCTATAATTGTTATTTTAATTATCATTGATATCTATTCCTTTACAGTATTTCCCACAGATTTTTAATCCGCGAAGTACAGTATGTCGGAAGCAAGACCAAGCCGTGCCATTGCCAAGCCGTTTGTCAGTGGTGTTTGGTCATTGAGTGCGTTTGGTCCGTCATTGTCCAAAATTCCGTAAGAGAACAGGAAGTCCAAGATTTCATCATCAGTCAGGTTTTCTCCGAAATAGTCCGGATTGGCATATGATGAAATACGACCCATAATCAGCGCAGCTTCCAGCTCTGTAACTGTGCCGCTTGGGTTGAATCTCCCGTCCGGTGCGTCCATCAGTCCGAGGTAGACCATCAGGAAAGCAGCAAACGTTTCAGCTTCGCCTACGTCGATGACAACATCCTCAACAAACTCAGGTGCCCACATGTCGTCCTCATGCTCCGCACCCTGCGCCATCAAAAATTGCAAAAACATAAAGTGTGCAAAGCGTCCGCGGTTAATCGGTGCATCAATCCTGCTGAGGTCTGCAACAAAACCGTTTCTCAAAGCGGTAACAATATATTCTTGCGACCAGTCGGACGGCAGTGCCGATTCATCGTCGTGAATATAGATTGAAAAATATGCATATGAAACCAAACCTGCTGAATTTTCAGCCTCCAGCACAAAGTCATGCTGACCCGGCCCCAGCTCATATGGCCACACCCACAGTGTATCACCAGCGAAAAATTCTTCGTCACCTAACATCCAGAAGAGCTGATCCATATCCCACATGAATCCGTCTTGCCTATCAAAGACTTCCACTTCAAGCATGATTTCGTCTGTTATTGCAAACTCAGGGATGTACTCTTGCACAGTGATAATCAGCGGCGCGGCGAACTCTACTGTAACCCATGGGCTGTATGCGCTCGATGTCCGCACACCGTCTGTGACATAGATATAAAAGAATCCATCATTTGTTCCCGGAAACTCTGAAAGGTCTACCGTAATGCTGTTTCCTGTGATGTCCGTAGCCAAGTTGAAGTATGCATCTTCCACCGGGCTGTACCAAAGGTCAAAGAACAACTGCCCCTCGCCACTGGCTTCCCAAGTGAGCGTCACGATATCGTCAAGAGCCATATAGTCATACATTCCTGTAAACGCGACCTCCGGTGCTACGGAAGATAGCAGAGCAAAGTAGATTTCATCGCCTTGATAAGTTATGGCAATAGCTGCCGTGTTATCAGGAAACTCCACCAGAATGTCAATCGGGGCACTGTCAAATGATATAAACTCTCGCTCCCCACCTGCTGAGAATACTTCTGCATAGAAATCCACGTCAAAGATTGTCTCGGATATAACATTCTCGCTTGCATCCAGCATTACAACCGCAAAATCACCTCTCCCAAATGTATCAAGCTCTGTGGAGCAGGTTTCAAAATGATACCACGGCAGAGCGGTGAACACGCCGCCGGCGGTGACATTTCCGCGGATTTCCAGTGCCTCAATATCTTGTGCCGCAACACGTGCAGCAGCGAACATCGCTACATCTCCGCTCATATTCTGAGCAAGCAGCTCCGTGGTAAACGGGTCAATAAGGTGTGCGTCAACACCTGTAAACACTCTGTGCTTGTGTATCCACTGCTCGGATGTGACCCACAGTCTCCACGGGTCACCGATACCGCCCGAACTCATATAGCTTATGGGATTGTACAGCAACTTGCGGCCGGCTACGTAGTACGGCCGTTGCTCGTGAAAGATGGGTGAGCCTTCACCAAAGAACCCATCAATATCCATGCCGCGGAAAACAGCATATCTGGTACCTATGTCGGCGGGATAGTCGGGTGCCCATTCAATTTTATCTCTACCGGTCATTCCATAGGGCATCATGTTTACGCGCACATTCGCAGACCCGCCCTCATACTCGTCGCCGATGCCAAAAACATGGGCAATCTCATGCACGACAGTGGAAATCATCTCAGGGTCCTCTTCATTTGCGATAACGGCCGGCGCACCAAAAGTGAAGCCTAAAACGCCGCCCGCCATATTATATGGGACAATCCCGATTATTACATCCCAGTCATTATTTCTTGTCTGGAGGTTTGCAACCTCCCACCATAGCTCGAAAAATGCATCATCCCCTTGGTCTATGTCTATATGAGACAAGTCAAGCTCCGCACCGATAACAATATCAAGCTCAGCCCTTGCTATAGGGAATGTCGCATAAATTTGGCTGGCAGCCGTTTTCCAGATTCCATGCGGCCCGGAAACATGTCCGCTGTAATTTATACGCACCGGAACCATCAACACACTATAGGGCGAAGATTGGTGGAAATGACTTACTCTATATCCTGCCAAATCTCCGTCCATATACAGCAAAATTTCATATTCGCCCACAGCCCAGTTGTCAACATCTGACATGCTTCTCGCTTGGAAGAGCAGGGTGAATTCGTCTGCATCTTTAACCCAGTCAATCTCAGTTATAAACTCGCCATCTCTATATATTACAAGAAACGGCGACGTGCCGCCATGTATCAAATCGACAACAGGCATGGTAAATTCAACGAATATGGCAGTCTCCCTGCCACCGACAAAATGATTGAGCAAGAAAAATTCGCCTGTTTCTGTATCAAACCCACGGCTCAACGCTTGGTTGATTTCAATTTCTAAGACACGTTCGTCAAAGATTTCCATGTAATTTGCGAAGTCTTCCGACCTTAGACCCGTCGCAACAGGCTGCGCAGGGGCAGAAACGTCCTCGGGCGGTGCCGCCGGAGCAGTTTCTCCCGCTTCTGTCGCCGGAGGTGGTGGAGGCGCACTCCGGTCGTCTCCGTTGTCGTCGCACCCCATAACTATAATTGCTGTCAAAATCGACATGATTATTACTGCGATAGATTTAATTGTTTTATTTTTGCTTCTAAGCATTACTAAAAACTCCTAAAATTTATTTCTTAAGTACCCTTGTCATTTTGCGCATAGTCGCGAAATCCATTTGAGCGCGGATAACTTACCTACTCAATATCCTCAATTTCAATGCTGTTTAGCGCACTTTCGTCGATTTGGCTCAGTTTCGCCAAACGATTCGACTTGCGCCGTACCATTTTTTCAAACACATTTCTAACCTCGCGGCCATTGGCAAAGTTATCTTTTCTGTTTGCATACATTTCTTCAAAATACTTTTTCAGATGAGCATCCACTTCCTCGGTGGTTGTATAGTGGTTCGCTTTCGCCATCTGCATGAACATGCTGCACAGCTCCTCCGGAGAAAAGTCGTCAAAGTGAATAAATGTATTAAAGCGTGACTGCAATCCGGGATTTGACTGCAAAAACTTCTCCATCGGTTTCTCGTAGCCCGCAGCTATTACTATTAGGTTGTCTCTATTGTCTTCCATTAGTTTTAATAAGGTGTCTATAGCTTCTTGGCCAAATACATCAGAACCGGCTTCCCCGGCTACCAACGAATATGCTTCGTCTATGATTAAGATGCCGCCTAGGGCACTTTTTACCACTCCCGCTGTTTTTACTGCTGTTTCTCCTATATGGGAACCAACAAGACCGGATCTATCCACTTCAACTATGTGGCCTTTCGGCAATACCCCCAACCCACAGTATATGTCCCCCAATAGGCGGGCAACAGTCGTTTTACCAGTCCCGGGATTCCCGGAAAACACCAAATGTAACGACATCGGCGTGACCGGCGCTCCGCTTTCTTCTCTCATTTTCTGGATTTTAAGCAGGTTTATTACTGTGTTTACTTCCTCTTTCACCCTTTTTAAGCCCGTCAATTTATTTAGTTTTGCCAGAGCTTCTTCGGGGTCAACCGTGCGCTTCTCTGTTTTCTTTTCTTTTTTCTTCTTGCCGCCGCCGGAGGGAGTATGAGATTTCCCTTCCTTCATCTCCTCCATCATTTCCACTACTTCGTCATGCTCTTCCAAAAGGTCTTCGTAATCCTCGTCTTGGTCTTTTTTCATTCTATTAAGAACACGCAGATAGTCCTCACAGTCCGACATTGACTTCTCGTAATCTCCCTTTTCATTATAAAGCAATGCCCTATAATAATACGACATCCCCAGATTGTAGGGATTTGTTTCAAATTTGCCGAATTCTATGTATTCACTAAAGTCAGCTACGGCTTTTTTGTCCTTATCCTCCAGATAATAACTCATTGCTCTGATGAAAATATCCTCGGGTTCGGCTATGCCGTGTTCAATACACTTGGTCACATCCGCTATTACCTCTTTGTGCATATCTTCCAGCCAGTAATATGAATGAGCCCTTATGCCGTAGGCATCAACTTCGCCATCGTCAATAAGCTCCGTTGCAAGCTGTACGGCTTGCTCGAATTTCTCCGAATCATACAACTTTTCCAACTTGCTAAGTTTTCTATTGTTTTTCATGTTTCTCAACATAACACATACCCTTCCTGCATAAGCCTTTTTTCTAAACTACGGTGGCAGTGCCTCACTTCACAGAAAGACACTACCACCACTGGTGTATCGCAGATTTACAGTAAGCCTGCGCTTACCATCACGTGTAGGACAAGCTCGGCTACGTAAGCCGGGTCAACTTCTTCAAACTCTCCCTCAAGGTCATGGTCAAGAAGAACAAATCCATAGACTCCACCGCCAAAATCGTCAATAAATATCTCAAGCACTGTACCCGTCAGCGAGCAGTGGAGCGCATAATAATTTTCGTCGCCCAAGTATTCAAGCGGACCCATCAACAGTTCCCACGCTTCACCATCGCCAACAAGCAATGTGCCATATTGATTGACATCAAACATAAAGTATGCAATGCTTCCATCATCTAAGAAGCCGCCTACTGCCAGAACGATTTCATCTAAATCAACCTCGAAACCAAAGTCGTCATCGTAGTAATAGTCATCGAAATAGTAGTCATCATAATAGTAGTAGTAGTAATAGTCATCATAGTCTACCGGGTCGGCTACAGGTGTCGGAGTTGGGGCGGGTGTGGGTGTTGGGGTCGGTGTCGGTGCAGGGGTTGGTGCAGGTGCGGGGTCATTACCGCAAGCTGTGACTACAAAAGCCATTGTGAGTGCCATTGCAATCACTGCTACACATGTTAATAGTTTTCTGATTTTCATTTTTACCTCTCTTATGTAATAATTCTTATTTGGTACCTGCAGTAGATTAACAGATTAAAAAATAAAATGTGCGAAACTGAAAAGAATTTCAGTTTCGCACACAAGTTTTTCATTATAAGTCAACGGTGGCAGATAATATGCAGGATTAGAAGGCAAGGTGTCGGGACAGGCTCAGTCCAATATGTTCAGGCAGTAACCTTCGCCCCGTGAAACACAAAGCTCTATGCTTTCATGCAACTCCAGTTTCTTTTTCAGAAGCTTTATCTGTGCATATAGCGCACCACTGTTTCCCGAAAGCGGTTGCCCCCACACCCTCTCATAGATATATTCCTTGGACAGCATCTTCCCAATGTTTCCGACAAGCAACAGGAGCAGGGCAAATTCCTTTTTCGTAAGCCCCATATCTTCCCCATCCAACTCCGCTTGCTGTGAAATTATGTGAAGTGCCAGTGGGCCGCATTTAAAAACATCCACTGACTTCTGGGCGGCTTGGATTTGCTTTTCCACCCGTGCCGCCAAAATGCTGAAATCATAAGGCTTTGTAATATAATCCTCACCGCCACGCTTTAAGCCATCTACAACATCTTCGCTATCAGTGCGTGCAGTCAGGAAAATAACAGGTGCCGCGCACAACCCGGTTTCCCGCATACGAGTTATGAAGTCAAGGCCGGAACCGTCGGGCAGATTAATATCCAAAAGTATTAAGTCCGGCGTGCTGCTTTTTAGGATATTTTCCGTTTCCAACAGGGTTTCAGCGGACAAAACGCAATATCCTTGCATTTTGAAAAATTTCTTATTGGAAAGCATGATGCCCGCATCGTCCTCCACCAACAAGATTATTTTTTTATCCATTGCTCTCCTCCTCATATACCGGCAGAGTGAACGACATAACCGTGCCTTGCCCATTTTCGCTCTCGGCTCTGATTGCTCCGCCGTGGGTTTCTATTATATGCTTTGATATGTATAACCCTAAGCCTGTGCCGGAAAGGCTCTTGTCTGACTTCGGGTTAGCCGTTGTGTAGCGGTCGAAGATGGTTTCCCTTACCGCTTCCGGTATTCCTTCGCCCGTGTCCGCAACGGATATGGATATGAAGCTCTGCTTTTCTTCCACTGATATCGTAATCTTCCCACCTTTGGTGAAGCGGTTTGCGTTTGACAAAAGGTTCATAAGCACCTGATAAATCCGCTCCCGGTCGCAGTATACGGGTTTTAAACCTTCCGGCAGATGTAGTATTAGGTTGTTATTTTTTTTGTTCAGCTCTGTTTTGAAGGTGCCTATGGTATCACGGATAAGAGCCGCAATATCCGCCCGGACAAATTTATAGCTCAGGCGGCCCTCCTCTACACGTGAAGCGTCCAACAGTTGGTTTATCAGCATATTCATGCGCTCCGCATCACCGGTTATAAGCCGCATGGTTTCAGAAATGAAACCGCTCTCCATCTTCCGGTCGTCTTCTGCGTGCATACGTGCAAGCTGGGCATTGTTGGATATGACGGTGAGAGGTGTTTTTAATTCATGGCTGATGGTGGCCAAAAACTCTGTTTTCATGCGGGACAAGGTCTCAAGTGCATCGTTACTTGCCTGCAAGCGCAGTTCTTCTGCTTCATGCTGCCTTTGACGCTCTTTAGTTTTTTCAATTCTATTCATCATAGTTGTAAAAACTGCCGCCGCTTCACACAAGGCAAACACAAGCATTGCCACACCTGTCATATGGAAAGGCGGCAAATTAATGTGGATGACAAAGTATCCAAAGTCCACCAAAGCCGCAACAATAAACAGCATCAAGCCGAATAAAAATATTATTTGCTCAGTGTTAGTAATATGCTGTTTTAACTTTTTTCGCCTGATTGGATGCCTTATAAAAAGACAGCCAAACAACCACACAATTGCCACACCATATACCACAAAGACAGCATCAAGCACATCACGCATAATCACCGTATCTAAAAACATAAACAGTGCGATAAATACCGCCGATATCCCATAAATACTATAGAGAACCGGTTTGTGCAAAATATTTTTGAAAATTATATTTACAATAGCAAGAGTAAGTATAGCCGACACAGGTATGACGATATATTCGATTCTGAATTTTGTAAACCAATCCATCTGCGGGAAAATCACCGTAAACACCCTGCCGCCGATTACGCCCATACGCATAAACCAAGCTATGCAGAACATGGCAAAATATAATGTCACTGGATTGCGCCCATGTGTGAGAAACAGCACAAAAAACAACACGGCAAGCATCAAAAAACTGCCTAAGATGATATTGGTCTGATACTGCTCCGCCCGTTCCCAATCGAATATGGTCGCACTTGTTCCTATGTTCCACCAATTATGCGAGCCGCCTGAACGGTGAACATGGTTTGAGGATTGCTGGACAAGTTCAATTACACCATCCACACCCTGCGCTGTAAATGTGATGCGCCCGGTATTTGGAGTATCAGTTTCCTGGCTTTCCCCCGGTCTGCCTATGTCTAAAAGCCACTCGCCGTTTACATATATCCTATGTGAATAGTCAATGGAGTTGCGAAAGAAAGTATACCATGTGCCGTCCTCTACATATATCCGGATGCGGCTTGTCGCCGCTGTACGGAGCGATTCCCCGCCGAAGAACCTTTCACCTTCCCATGCCTCAAACTCCGCAGGAGATAGCAGAGCATCAGGAATATGCTCTGAAGGTCCCGCTAAAAAGGCAGTATAATTTTCAAGATCTAAACCACGTAAATCAAACTCCCCATACCGACCCTCAACGTATTGCCTTGGTGGAGGGCTTACAATGGAAATAAGCAAAACCACCACAAGCAAAATTAGCGGTATGGATAGGTAAGGGAACAGGGGTTTTGATTTTTGCAATGGGGTTTTTGCTCCGGACTGCTTCATCGGCGTTCCTCCGTGTGCTGGTGTTGAGATTGATGTTAAGGGTGCTACGGAATAAAGTGTATTATAGGCAATTTGCCGCCCGATGTCAAAGTGTCATGATTTTTTGAGTTTCCCCATTTTTTATTATTATACGAGTTAAAAGCGTGGGAAACTCCTTGCCCTCTTTAGTAAAGAGGGTGGCCCCGCAGGGCCTGGTGATTTGTCTGCGAAGCAATCAACTTGGCGGTTTTGAGAAGAACGGAGCAGACAGACTAGCAGGGCAAAATCATGTCAAAATTATGTCAATTTTTGTCTTGTAATCCGCAAGATTTCGTGATATATTTGTAATTGCCATGTCTGCTGTGGAATATAGCTTGAATTAGGATATAACAGCACTAATATAAGCAGGTAGCTTTTCTTAACAGTGAAGGATGCCTGTTGTAATCTGAGGGGGCGAAATTGTTGACTGAATCACAGCCACAACCTAAATCAATTCGCATAGTCGGTCGTGCGCGTATCTTTTTCTTTGCCCTTCCCATTTTGGTGACGCTTATTATCCTAGGAATTGGACAAACCATATCACGTAGCATAGCCGATGACAACGCAATGGGTATGTCGCGCCAGTATGCCATTGAAGCGACGGCTAATTTTCAAATTTTCATGAATCCGCATATGCGCGTTATGCAACAGATGGCCTATTCCACTGCAATAGCGAGGTGGCTTTCCGGCGAGGATGACGCAGCCCAAAGAGCCAGTGCTTTTGAAGCAATGCAAGGACACGCGACGGTCTTACCGCAAGCGTTTTTTTCGTTTATGTTTTTCGAATCGGGAGACAGGTACACTTTTACCACCGGGCTTACCTTCGATAATTTTGTGCTGGGGAGTAATTTGGCGTATGATGAGGATGACAGTTGGTTTTACAACACGATAGAAGCAGATGCACCGTTTGTCCTCAACATTCAACATCTGCGAACAGATGCATATGGCAATTCAATACTGTATTTATGGTCAAACCATCGCATCTATTATCAAGGGCAGATTGTGGGCATTGTTTCGATTGGCTCTCCCTTTGCCGATATACAAAACGCCGCATTCCACGGTTTTGGTATGGTCGGAAAACGGGGATACATAATAAACGAAAACGGTGCTGTTCTCATGGATAGTGACGGCATTTTGGAAACAGCCGTCGGTGGATTTCTCACTTATCTCAGAGTGCCCGAAGCGACGGATAATCCGAACTTGGCGGAGGATATTGAATACCACTTACAAGGCTTACAAAATGGACTGTTTCCGCTGGGTACACCAAGCCGTGAAGCAGTCCGTTTAGCGGTAGGTAATTATCGTTATGCCGGCATTTCCCCCATCGTAGGAACAGGCTGGTCTGTTTTGGTGCTTTCCGGCACAGAGGCAGCGTTCGATATGCGTTATATGCCTTTAATGGTCACTGCCGCGATTTTAATAGTTTTACTACTGTTGATTGGTGGACTTTTGATTCAGCGCACCGTCTTTCAGCCCTTACAACTCGCAGAAGAAAAAGAACGAGAGGCATTTGAACAGGCACAGCTTATGTTGGATTACGCACCGATAGGAATGACTTTGTTCGACAAAGAACTTAATACCGTTACGTGCAACCGTGAGGCATGGACAATGTTCGGCGTTAGCCCTGATACGGTTGGGTATTTAGATTATCAAAAAATGTCATCCACTATGCCAACCACCCAACCCGACGGCAAAAATTCAATGGAGATGTTTAACGAGTATATAAGTGTAGCACTGGATACGGGACTTTGTAACGCCGAGATTATATGCCAAAAATTAGATGGTACGCTCATGCCTACGGACATGACATGGGCAAGGGTAAATTACAAAGGCGACACCGTGATTATGGAATATGCCGTTGATTTAACCCAGCTAAAAAAGTTGGAAGCACAATTGCGAGAAGAAGAAATGCGTGAAGCACATAGGTGGAATCAAGCACTTATCAACAGTGCGCCGTATATAATCAGCGTGTGGGAAGAAAGCAACATGGCAATGGTTAGCGATGCCGCCATTGAGCGGTTTGGTATTGCCGATGCACAAATATTTGCTGACAGATTCAATGAATTTTCACCGGAATTTCAACCTTGTGGCACCGCGTCAAGCGAAAAAGCGTTAAGTTACATTCAGCAAGCACATGAGGAAGGATTTGTACGCTTTGAATGGATGCACCAAAACTTAGCCGGAGAACCATTACCATGCGAGATTATCGGGAAAAGTATTAAATTTAACGGTAAAGACGTTGCTCTTCTTTACAACCGTGATCTCCGTGAAATAAAAGCTGCCGAAGAAAACGAGCGTAAACTTAAAGAGGAATTGCTCTACCGGGAACGGTTGCTTACCGCAGGAAACCACATAGCGAGAGCATTGCTCACTGCCGACAGCACGGCTGCGCTTATGAACGGCATGGGTGTTGTCGGCGAGTTGATTCAACTTGACCGCGTTGGTATTTGGCACTACGAAAAGATAGATGAAGAATTTTACTTTGTAAAGCAACATGAGTGGTTGAGCGAAATCGGAAAACAAAAAAAGAGATATGCTGAGGGGTTTGCCTTTCCATATAACGGCAGCCCGGAGTTTTTCGATATTCTCTTAGACGGCAGAGCCATAAACGGCCCAACATCAGAGCAAACCCCGGCTATTCAAGCACATTTCAATGAATATGGTGTGGTGTCTATTGCTATATTGCCCATGTTTTTAGATGGCACGTTATCGGGCTTTCTTTCGCTTCAAGATTGCGTAAATGTTCGCACCTATACGAAAAATGAAATGGATATAATGGCTTCGGTTGGCTTGATGTTCACAAGTGTATTTAACCGATTTGAGTTGCAAGAAGAGCAGCGGCGAATAGAAGTAGCAGAGGAAAGCAACCGCGCTAAAAGTGCTTTCTTGGCGCGGATGAGCCACGAAATCCGTACTCCTATTACGGCGGTTATGGGCATTTCGGAAATCGAATTGCAAAACCCGGATATATTGCCACAAACAGAGAATTCTTTTACCAAAATTCATAATTCGGCAAATTCGTTGCTTGGTATTGTGAACGACATACTCGACCTTTCCAAAATAGAAGTGGGGAAGACGGAATTTGCTCACGATGAATATGATGTAGCAAGTTTAATAGTTGATACTGCAAGTATACACATTGGTTTCGCAAGCAGTAAAAACATTAAATATCATGTGAACGTGGACGAGAATTTGCCGACTCGTTTAATAGGTGATGCTTTGCGAATCGGTCAAATTATCAACAATATTTTATCAAACGCTTTCAAGTACACCATAGAAGGTTCGGTGGAATTGTCCTTTGATTGCGTAAAAGACAATGACCGCGACGATTGCATAAGGCTTCAAATTGCTGTGAAGGATACCGGGCTTGGCATGACACCCGAACAATTAGCAGACTTAGACAACGAGTATACGCGGTATCATGAGCGTAATTATAGTTTTATTGAAGGAACCGGGCTTGGTATGCCCATTGTATATAATATTGTAAGGCTGATGGGTGCGGAAATTAAGATAAGCAGTGAAGTGAGCGTTGGAACAACCGTAGTCGTATGTATACCGCAGCAAATAGTCGGAGCAGATGTTTTGGGCAAGGAAGCGGCTCGGAATTTAGAGCAGTTCAAAGAAGCGGCTACAATAAAGCGATTCACGTTCACACCCGAACCGATGCCATACGGCAGTGTTTTAGTGGTTGACGATGTAGAGGCGAATTTATATGTGGCAAAAGGATTATTAACATTTTATGACCTTAAAATTGAAACTTGCAACAATGGCTTTGATGTTATAGAAAAAATCAAGCAAGGCAAGGTGTATGACATCGTTTTTATGGATTATATGATGCCCGGATTAAACGGAACAGAAACCATGCGCCAAATGCGGGACATGGGTTACGCCCATCCGATTGTTGCACTCACAGCAAACGCCATGATTGGTATGGCAGAGGAATTTGTGAAAGAAGGCTTCGATGGCTTTGTTTCCAAGCCCATACAAACGAAACAATTAGACGCTGTTTTAACAAAGTATATTAAAGACAGGCAATCGCCCGAAGTAATAGAAACGGCAAAAAGTGTAAGCAGTCCCAAAGGGGATATAACCGGTTATCAAAATGACCCTGCTCTGCTTGCAAAGCTAATGGCAGATTTTTCGCGTAGCCATAAAAACACCTATGCCAGCCTATGCCATGCCATTGAAACAGGCGATATTAACACAGCGCACCGAATAGCTCATACCGTAAAAGGCTCTGCCGGATTGATAGGCAAAGGTACATTGATGCGCGTAGCAAGCGATATTGAGGCACTACTGGCACGAAATGAAACCCCCACAAACATCCAACTTTCGGCTTTTGAACAAGCATTAAACGCAGTGCTTGACGATATTGGCGAAACAGAAACTACACCGTTGTATGAAGGGGATAATTTAGAACGCGAAGATGCTTTGGCATTGCTTAACGAGGTTGGTTCGCTCTTGACTTCGCATAATGTGGAGTGCATGGGCTTTGTTGGCGAACTTCGCAAAATACCTAATGCAACTGAATTGTGTAGAGAAATTGAAGATTTCAATTTCAGTGCTGCAGCAGAAATTTTGGAAAATCTGAAAGCTGAGTTGGAGGCGCAGTAGAATGGTTACAATAAAAACAGCGTACAGTAACTATATTCCCCACAACAAAAAAGTCCGTCAACCATTGCGATTACGAACTTTCTTATGGTGCTTCCGAGCAGGATTGAACTGCTGACCTCGCCCTTACCAATTCCATAACGAGCGTATTGCGCTGTGCCAAGCAGTATTGCGATATCCTGCAACGCACTGCAATTGTAGGATTTTTTCATTCTTGCGTGTTGCTTAGTGTTGTCCCATGTTATCTCATTTTATTCTGTAGTGGGTATGAATTTGGGTAAGTTCGACCCAAACTAGGGAGTGCTCCACAACTCACTTCGCAGATAGAAACTAAACATGAGTTTGTTCAAACTTGGTTGCCGCTTCGTGTATTTCATCAATACTTTGAGTTTCCCATAAATTACGTTGCCACTCAGTGTAGTCAAATGTGTCACGCTTAACCATGCTTATAAAACGCTCAGCATCAACTAAACCAAGTGTATCAAGCAAAATATCCATTGCTTCAACTTTTAAAACAGTATCTGTCCTCACGCTTAGTCCTCCATTTCTCTGACAAAATCAACAGGATTTATAATACAAATATTTTCGACTTTCTTATTTAGTAGCTTTTTATCTGTGGTTATAAAATATTCACAGCCACTCTTTATCGCACACGCAATATGCAAAGAATCTTTTGGCTTTATGCCAAGCTCCATAATTTTTCGACCAGACTCTAATACATCATCAGCGGATGAGCAATATTCATCAGATATATTCTTCCATGGCGAAATTGACTTTCGTCTTTCCTCATACGGATTTTCGTTATTTTCATAATCATGCATATACGACCAAACCATTGAATATTCGCCCTCACGTATGTTTCCTTGAATAAAAAGTTTCGCTTCTGTTTCCAAACGAATTTTCATCTGCGACTGATTATCAAATGGTCGATTATAGCTACAACTATCCAAATAAACTTTCGGTTTTTGCATTGTTATCATCCTCTCGGTACTAGTTGACATAAGAAGTATACCACATATGCGCTGGTGCGACAATATAAATATCTTTTTGAGATTCCCCAAAAAATAAAACGAAGTACGGGCAAGCCATTTTCAAAAAGAGCCCAACATACAGCAAACATGTATGTCTGAGCCTTGATTACAATAAATGGCTTTGTATTCGCGGCTCTGCCCACATTGACAACTGCGGGTCTCTAAGTCTTTTTCGCAGCAAGTGAGAAACCCCCGGCTTGGCTCTGGCAAAAACAGCAAACATGCCATCGGCAATAGCGTAGAAAAAGAACTTAGGTGTGTTGAAGATGCGTTTGGAGATTTCGATTAACTCCATAGCAGCTCTGCAATCTTCAGCTTTTGCACTCATGAAACCTATGTATCCAATCGCAATTGATAGAAATAAATCAAGGTTGCGTATTGAGTTTAGCGACCTCACCCGCAAATCCTCAAGTTTAAGATATATTCCATTTTAGGGCTACACGGCTTTGTTATGTCTCCGCCATCCACAATTAGAACACTCGTATCGGATAAACAACTCTTAAGCTTCTCAACCACGTTGTCCTGAATGGCATCTCTGTCATTGAAAGCACTCAGATTTCGGGATAGTCTATCAATAGTTTTCTTCAAGGTTATGTTTTCATTAAGTGAGCGTGCTATCTTAGACAAATGGCAACTGTGCGCCGCGAGCATACCATAAATTAGTTGGGATATGAATTTGAATTCAGGGCGCGACAGTCCGGATGAAATGGCTTCTGAAAAACGTAAAATTCCTCTTTTCAAATTGCTTGACATAGTGGTATAATGAGTCATGTGTAAAACCTCCGACTTATTGATATTACTAGGGTTGTAGCGATTCAAGTATATCATATATCGGTTGGTTTTGCACTTTTTTGCGACTATTTAATCTCAAAATCTCTCGTATTTGTAATCAATGAGTAAGCTATACATGTTTGCACTTTAGTCGATTCACTTTGAAAAATGCTCTGGCTTTGGGTTCCACTTTTTCCAGTCAAAACTAACATGAACTCTCTGTGCTGCAAATGATGATGGTGTTTTGGCCTTTTTGTTTTGGGGAATCTCAAAAAATATCTTAATCCCCTTGGTGCCCCCACATCTATCTTCACTCAAATCATCAGTTGGTAACTGGTGATTTGGCGTTTACCACTTTTACACCGGATTTTGCTACATTTTTCTTGAAAAAACAGTTTGACTTATCACAAAATGAAATTTGTATGAATTGGTATCAGTTTTTGTGGCAAGAATTTTGGAGTGATTATTGGTGAATGTTTAACCGCATTATATTGTCAAGCTAAGTATTCATCCTTCATATTCATAAATTTCACTGTACGATGTCTCTGATAATATTTATGATGAAATAATTTTGCTTTCTCATCTTCGTGTGTAGAAAAAATTATTTGCGTATCCGGAAACTGCTCAGTTAATAAATCAACAAATGAAATTGAGCTGATGTCATCTAAAGTCTGCAGTGGGTCATCTATCATCATTATTTCAAAATTCGTTCGACTAGCGAATGTACTCCTAGCTGCCAATAAAACAGAAAGCATTACTCCGGTCAATTGCCCTGCACTTAGGATATTATATGCATCACAGTCTTTGCCATGTGCACGAAATACGACTTGATTTGTGTCAACGTGGGCTGTAATACCAATCCCGTTCGGATAATTCTGAATAATTCGTCCGCTATAGAGATATAGAGGAATCTTTATACTGTTTGCAATATTAGTTTGGTATTTTCTTAAAGTGTCATCATAATGTTTTGCCAAACTCCTAAGAGTTCCAGTATTTTCCTTTAACTTCTTCAGTATTTTATCATGTTTCGATTCGTAATCAGTCAACTCCTTTTGCTTTTCTCTCAATTTGAATCTATAAATATTTTGATATTGTTGTGCTATATACTTGAATTTTTTCTCTATATCGCTAATTTTATGCCTAGGCGGTTTTCCTTCATAATACTTACTCCGCATTTCACTATATTTTTGTATTTCAAGTGAAGTCAAGATACGAGATACTGTCTCTTTCTTAGAGGCTATGCCACGTTTCAATTGAACAAAATCCTCGTCAAATGCAGTGAATTCAAATTTCTCTTTAGATGCATCAAATGATTGTATGTTTAGCTTTGTCAACGCATCAGCTACTCGTTCCGTCGATATATCTACATACTCTCTGAGACTTTTATTTAGATTTAATAAAGGTGTTTGTTCTTTCAATATACCCGTTAATTTAGGTATAACGTTCTTAACTATAACATCTTGAACAACCTTTGTCATATCATTAATTTGTACTTGAGTTTCTCCAAAACTATCCTGCAAAAATAGTTCTGTACGCTGTAGCATCTCAATCATATCCACTGACTCGAACCCGCAAGTTGGACATTTTTTCTCAGACCAAATTCCATCCGAACATGATTGCCGCACAGTCATTAGGAACCTATTACGCTTTTCAATCAAGTCATTTTTGATTTTCTGAGTACCGGCTAATTTGGCTTTAACCCTTTCAATCGATGAACACTTTTCAAGCAATTGCTCAACTATTTCTTTATGAATATTGCAATCTAGTAGTAACTCTTTCCTTATTTCAATACTGCCAGTGTTGAGAGTTTCAATATACCTTTCAATTTGAGTTGCTTGCGTTATTAATAAATCATTTTCTATCAGTCGGATAATATACTGGCGGAAATAGTAAGCACAAAACTCATTTTCAGGGATGCGAAGAATTTCATCTATGGACTTATTCTTCTCAGTCTTTTGAAACAATGCATAGTCATTAATAAAGTCTTTCAAGTCTACGAGCGAATGCATCACAACATCATACTCTATATCTGTGTTTATGTGTTCTTTATCAAAATCGTACTCTTCATTTTCGTTTAAAAACATTTTTTCATATTGCAATGGAGTTTGCAATTCTTCCGATTGCTCAAGGTCTTTTTCCAATTTCTCAATTTCACTTTTCTTTTCTTTTATAACTTTGTCATATTCCCCAACATATTCCGTTTCAAGTTCTTTAAATTTATCAGCGAATGACTTAACTCTTTTTGATTTTTCTACATTTTCATCATCACTGAATAAAGCAGAAATGTCCTGTTTTCTGTCTTTAAATTTTTGCTGCAAAAATGCAAGGGATTCACTTTGAGAAATATAAGTTGCTACATTCAATACACTTTCATCTATCGATAACATCTGAAATAAGTTTTCTTGACTTATCTGCTCAACATTGTCATCGCCATCAGTAAAATTAATTTTATCAGTAAACTCTTTTTTATATAAAAAAGTGCGCCTAATCAAAACACGCTCATCGGTTTCTTTATTATAAAATGTGCCTTCGATAACAATATCAGAATTAATGTCATTTGCTAGAACTCCAATTTTCTCAATTCCTCTGTTTAGTAAATTCGCTCTAAAATGTTTGATTTTTCCGGTTAGAAGTAACTCAATCGCATCGAATATAGTAGTCTTTCCGTAGCCATTAGGTCCTCCAAGTATAGTTATATCAGAGTTATCAAAAGAAAACTTTTTGATTGTATTACTACCGATATATCTGAAATTTTTTACTCGAACACTCTCTAATCTATACCCCATCATAACGCCTCACGATACCATCGAATAGTTCTTTGGCAGCTTCATCAGTTTCATCATTTTCCGACAACAACTGCATTACTTTTTTGTCCAACTTCGCTATAACATCATAAGCTTTGTCTTTTCCGATTCTTTCAAGAACCATTTTGCTATAATCTGCCATTTCAACAGGCTTAAAAAGTCATTGGCATAAATGGAACTTTGATCAATAATCTTAGAAAAAATGAAACTTCAGATTTTAAAAGCATATCAGACAAATCTTCTGTAGCTAGCAAATCTTCCACTTTTTTTGAGGGCTGATCATTTACCCACTTTTCGAACTCATCATACTCGTTTTTCGTATAGTACATTACAAACTTGTGAAATAAAAACTCATTTTCCTCAATACTAATTACTGTTTTAATTGCATCCTCGCTAATCTCATCAACTTCATATAATAACACTAAATAGGCATCACATGGTAAAGGACGCTCAATTTGACCTTTATCATGAAACTCAAATATTGCACTCTCAATTTCAGAAAAATTGTCACTCCCATCTTCATTTATTGTAAACTCAGCAAAATAGTAATGTTTGCCATTTGCATCTGCAAACAGCATAACCTCACTTAAGTCCAAGCAGTATTGACTATCTTCATCGGAAGTACTCGGCAAAAAGCTACCACCATTTATCTCTCTTATTACTGAAATTAATTGTTTAAGGATCATTTCGTGTTCTCCTCATATTTATCAAGTAATCCATACACATCAACTACAAAAATGTGATATGGATTCATTGTAGATAACTCTTTCTCAATATGGTTCATTTTAAAATCGGCACTATCAATAAATGTTATTTTTAAGCCATCGAGAGATGACGAAAGTCTGGGTAATGACTTTCCAAAGTCTCCCGATAAAGTCTTATTTGAAACATACGGAGCAATTGATGTGTTCTTAGAAATACCATCCAAAACGCCTTGGAGACTGTCCTCTCGTTTCTTTTTAAGAGGTGCAACACGCATTAGTGTGGGAATAAGCTCCTTTTGTTGCAAAACTTCGAATCTATTTTTAATATAAGACACATTACCGTCAGAAAGCACCTCAGTTTCGTCGCATTTTGAAAAAATTTCTAACACTTGACTTCTATAGTCATCCGCACGAATATATGTAACAAAATCTAAATCTTTCCAATCTGCCTTATTTGGATTTAAAATCTTAATATACTTCCTATTATCACCTATTTGCGAAATATGCTCACTATGTTTATTTATACCACAACTGCCTTGGCATTGGTCATTGCATGAATCTTTACTGTAATTGTCGATCTCACTAGATATGGTATTGGTGAGATGTTCATAAATTTTTTCTTTCATAGTAGCTTCGGCAATAGCCATGTCACAACTGATACTCTCACCAATGCGTTCACAAAACTCACCAAATCTAATTTTAAATTGCGATGATGAGCCTTGCGAGTGAAAATCCGCAACTTTCTCATCCAGCATTCTGCACAGTCCGTGGTAAACCGAATCTCTATGACGTAATTTAATAGACTTCTTTTCGAGATAAGTGTCTATTTCACTTTTTATGTTTTCGGCAACTTTACATATATCTACTGGGGTGTTTTTGTATTTATAAAGACATATTTCTTTCCTATGTTCTTTACTTGCAGATTTTATCCAGTCCGATATATCTACGGCAGCTACTAAGTGACATGTCACATTATAATTTTTCAATTTTAACTCTTCTTTCTTATTGATCAGCTTATTACATGCAGATATGTAGCTACTATAGCGAAATGAAGATAGTCTTGCCTTTACTTGATAAAGGCTTATTGGTTCGTCATTTTTGTAAAGCACAAAATCTTCTATTTTTTCAAGCTCTACACTGAATTCTTCAGGATTCCCGTTACTGTTAATTATTTCATTCAATATAGACAAAACACAAAGAATCGTCGCCTTTCCTTGATAATTATACCCACTCCAGCTCGGAATTGCATCTTTTCTACGCACTAGTTTTCACCACCTCCGCAAATAACATTATCGAGAATGCCACACAAAGCTTATCTTCACTTTAAAACTAAATAGATTTTCTTCAAATTTATGCCATTTATTTGTGCAAATTATACCACACTTTCACTTTTTTGTAAACAAATCAGAAACACCTTTTTAAATTGTATGTGTCAAGTAGAAATGGGTGAAAATATTGACACTGGCAATATTTTATGTCATAGTATACTTACTGCAAGAAAAACGTGATTTTGGAGGTACATCATGCCTAATACATATATTCGATCACCTCAAGATTTGGTTGACAATTATTCTGACATTGTGCAAAGTGTTAAGGCTCATAACCGCGTCTTTATTTCACAAGGCGATAGCGAAGAATTAGCCTTAATAAGTAAAGACGCTCTTATATATATAGAAGAAAAACTCTATTTCAATTATGTAAACGAGAAATTAAAAGAGGCAGAAAATTGGGCGGCAAATCCTGATGCTAATTGGCTATCAGAAGATGAGTTTTTTGAAAGAGCAGAAAATACATATGGCGTATAAAGCAAGGTTTTCAGAAGTCGCAGAGCTTGACTATTTTGAACTAATAGGGGAGCTCTCAAAATTTTATCCAAGTACCCCAAGCAAATTTAAGTCATCGCTAAAAAAATCTTTATCAAATATAAAGCAAAATCCTTTCATGTATAAAACCAGCCCATACAGCTCCGCCTATAGGCAGTTTACTGTGTCAAATTACACTGTTTTCTACAAAGTTACAGAAATTTCAAAAGGTGTCGGTGATATTGAAATTTATCGGATATTGCATGGGTCAAGAAATATAGAACAAATAATAAAATGAACTAATGCAAGCAAAAAATCCGCAAAGCTTAGAGCCATGCGGATTTTTGCCTATTGCTCTGGTGCTTCCGAGCAGGATTGAACTGCTGACCTCGCCCTTACCAAGGGCGTACTCTACCTACTGAGCTACGGAAGCGCAACACTCGGTATGTTAGCACAAGAAGCTGAAAAAAGCAAGGGTTTTGGCATAAAAAATACAGCACTATGGTTTTCCACTGTGCTGTATTTTTGATGCTTATGATTTTTGACTTATTAGTCTACGTATTCGCCGTTGCGATTTAGTAGTTTTTCGTCGATTCTTGCTTTGATGTCTACAAAGAAATCTGCGATTTCATTGCGGAACACATAAATTGCTGTAGCTACTGCTGCTACAAATACAACTGCCGCGATTATTGCAATGGTTACTTTATTGTTCTTATTCATGCTGACAACTCCTTTTTATTTTATGTCTTTCTATTCTACATTATATCCTAGCAAATATCAAGACTTTTATTTTTTCGTAGTCGCAACAAAGTCAGTTGAGCTGTCAATCCTGTTATTGCGCCTGTCAATATACCTGCTATTATGAGAGTTGGTAGGTACGATACTATCCATGGGGTGCCCGTTATTACTATCGCTATTGCTATTTGCCCGATATTGTGAAATATTGCCCCCATTATGCCCAAAACCCAGATTTGATTTGCTGCTATGTAACGTTTAATTAAAAACATAGCTATAAATGCAAAAATTCCACCTGTCAGACTGTATGTGAAAGCTATAAGATTTCCTGTAATAAGTGCGCCAACCAGTATTCGAATAACCAGAATTGGAACTGCCTCTGCTGGGTGAGCTAGGCTAAACATGGCAAATATTATCACTATGTTGGAAAGCCCTAGTTTTACACCGGGGATTGGAATTGGCAGAGGAATCCACGATTCTGCAACATGTATTATTATAGCAAGTGTTGTCAAAATTGCCATGTAGGTAAGTTTTTTTATATTCATCCCACAACCCCATCTATGCCATTATCCCAACTTACACTACCTATCAGGCGTACAGACACTCGGTTTGGCAGGCAAACTATTGGAATGACTCCACCGTATCTCCAACCCTGCCTTGCACATAACCCACTAAAGCAATTTGCCTCTGATATTCTGATTCTGCCTGTCTCCGCTTGAATCACATTGTACCTATCTCCGCTTTCCAGTGTTATTTCAATTGTTTCTGGTAGGGCGGATAGATTTATGGTTTCTATCAGTTCCCCATCTTTGAAAATTTGAGCATAACTGACATATGGTATGATGGGTAGAGTCATCAAAAGCAGAACGAGCACTGAAACCAGTAATATTAAACTAAATAGTATTATCCAAAATTTGTTTGACTTCAATTTCTCCTCACTTCTCCGATTTCCAAGATTTCTCCGTCTTGCAATATGAGCACAGCACCTATAAATCCGTAATGGCTTGTAAGAATTTCCGTGATTTCCTCACTTCCTTTTAGTATCGCCATCGTTGATAAACCTTCACCGATTATGCCGTTTTGCGCTATTATGGTTGCACTCACTATATCGCTTTGGGCAGGATTTCCTGTGCGTGGATCCAGTATGTGGTGGTATCTCAGACCATCTATTTCAAAACTGCGCTCGTATGTTCCTGAGCTGATGACAGCTACATCTGAAACTTCTATTGTCGCCGCAAATGGCATGGAGTGATGGTCAAATGGGTTTCTTATTGCCAATCGCCACGAGTTACCATCTCCCCTGCTCCCTAAAGCAATTATATCACCACCCATATCTATAAGTGCACTTGTCACGCCATTTTCAAGGAGTAGCTCAGCTACTTGGTCTGCAATGTAACCTTTTGCAATTGCCCCCAAGTCTATCCATGCTTCAGGGTTTGTAAGAGTTACTGCGTTTTCGTTTTCCGATATGATTATTTGCCTGAAATCCACCGTTTGCCGTGCCTCAAAAAGCACGTATTCATCAGGGATTTCTCTGCTTACACCAAAGTTCCAAAGACGGGTTAGGCGACCTGTTGTTATATCGAATAATCCGCCTGATAACTCGCCGAATTCAACAGCTCTCTGAATCACCTCAATCGTCCGCAAGTCTACGGTTACAGGCTCACCGCCTGAACTATTTATACGGTAGATATCGCTGTTTTCTATGGTTATGCTCATCAGACTTTCCAGTTCTCCAATGAGGTCAAACGCCTTTTCTACTATACCTTCCGGTGCATATCCATGTATTGTAAGAATTACGTAGGTGTCAAGCATGAATCGGCTCTCAGTTGTCTGCACCATTTGTTCGCTTTGGTCAGCGAAATCGCAAGCTGTGAGTACGACGAAAAGAGCTGTTGTTGTTATTAAGGAAATTGTGATTTTTCTTATCATTATTAGTTTTTAGTAGTCCTTGGTAATTTTCTGTTTTTGCTTTCATAATATCACAGCAATATGAACCTTGGCAAGCCGGATAATTGCGTAACTTCGCTGATATACACAATTAAGAAATAATAGCTCTCTGCCCTATCAGTTTTTCTTGGAAATACTATCAAAATATCAATTTTATGTTTGCAAATATTTTAAAATTATGTTAAAATGTGCTCTGATAGACCACACAAAGTTGGTCGCAGCGACCGTGAGGTGTAACCAGCACCACACGGCGTAAGTAGGGTAACGCTTAAAGAAAGAGCCTACAAACACGGATTTCTCCGTCACCACGACTTGAATCAGTATACCATTTTTTGTGGTATTTTCAAGGTTTTCTTTGGTTTGTCGGGTGTCCGTGGCAAACGCTAAATAATTTTTGGCGCAGTAGGCAAGGCATATATGCCCCTCTGCGTCTTTTTGTGTGGTCTAAATTATGTAATCAGCACCATTTTCTTGGAACTCAAATCAGCAGGCAAGACTAATGAACATAGGAAATACCACAATAATGGAAAAGAGAAAGAAAGAGAGACTTTTGTTATGACAAATCAAACTCAACAAACAGGGGTACCAAGCGCAAATCAGGCAGGACAACAACCGGATTTACCAAGACCTGCACCAGTGGGACAATTAAAGACCAATAGGAGTATACTCAGAATACAAACATGAATTATTAGTTATAAAAATATGCTGATACAAAAATTAACTAGGGAATTTAATTATTATTAAAGGAGAAGACAAATGAAGACAGTATTGTTAATCGGAGTTGTTGTTGCGTTAATAACTTTCCTTGTCGCATGTGATGGCGGCACAGTCTCAACATTAGCTCCCGCAACTGAAACAACTCCAGAACCGGTTTTTACCCCTGAACCCGAAGCGCAAGAAGATGCGCCTGATGTATTGCAAGATGAAACTGATGATGAACCGGTTGTTGAAAACAGAGAAAACAATGACATTGACACAGATAATTTTACCGGCTTTTACCAGTTTACAACTGTTGCGCTTGGAACATTAATGGACGATGCATTAAGTACTTTAGGCAATCCAACTTCAACAATGACGGTGGAAGTAATGGGTGTCGAATCCACAACAAAATCTTGGTGGACAACAAATTTTTTCAGATTATCAACAAGTGAAACCGTAACGTTCACTGATGGCTATGCGACATCAGTAATGTCCACCGCAGACGCATCGAGCAATATTTCTGCAGATGAGTTTAGCCAAATCACAACCGGCATGAGTGAGTTAGACGTTTTCTTGATTCTAGGGGCACCCTACTCTGTCACCATTATGGAGTTAATGGGAATGACATCAACAACAGTCATGTGGATAAATGCAGATTTTAGTTCCGGTACTGTTACTTTTACTAACGATGCTGTTTCGTCAACTATGCAGATGAATCTCAGTTGAACATAAGAAGGTCAGAAATTATAGTAAGGGGATTAGGAAATGCTATTTTTGCCAAGGGTTCTATGGAGTAGAGATTTCGGCTTCTGCAAACGAACTTGAACTAGAAGTAAGACCTACTTGGTTGGTTCGTGGTCATTTATGAATATGCCATACTATGTGTTTGAGGCAGATGGACAAGGAAGAACACTCGGAATGAGTTTGCACTGTAGGCAAAGCCAAGGGATTCTTTCAATCTGGAATTCATCAAATTGGTACTATGAAATTTACGAAAATGAATTCAGATTAACAAGCACTTTAGTAGGAGGCATTACATATACTTACACTAGAGGCAGATAAAAACAATAGGAAAGGGGGAGCATCTGTGAAAGCTATTGGAGTCATTCTAATTATATTTGGGTCAATCAGTTTACTTTTCTCAGGAATTATGTTTGGAGACATTGGAATCGCAGCAGGAATCGGAGCCATTACTGCAATTTTGAGTGGTGTAGGCTTTTTACTGGCAGCCCGCAGAATCTAAAAAAAGCAGTGGATAAACTTCACCGATGGTGCAGGAGGTTGTAACTTTGATAAAAACAGGAAAAGATAAATGGCTAAATAGCACAGTATCGAAATTTCTAATAGCAATGTTGATGCTTTCATTGCTGCCATTGACTCCAGCACCATCGGCGTTTGCTGCCACCGCTCCTGGAACTATTTTAATAAATAGAGATAGCATACGTATAACTTACACTGGCTTGACCGTTGGTAATACGGCTACCACTCTCGATATCCTCATTGAAAATAATTCAAGTGACAGGATACAGATTGTGGCGGGAACTCCGCAAGTTAATGGCTTGTCAAAATTTTCACAGGGGAGCTAGAAAATGTTTTCTATGTTATTCGACCCATTATTTATAGCTTTGGTACTTCCGGCATTTATTTTTGCATTATTGACACAGTTTAAGGTTGTGAGAAGGTTCAAAAAATATTCGAAATATCGAACAAAAATCGGCATGACTGGTGCCCAAGCAGCAAAAGTAATTCTGTTGAGGAGCGGTGTCAAAGATGTACAAATTGAAAAAGTGGAAGGCGATTTGACCGACCACTTCGACCCTCGCACCAACATTATATATCTATCTGAAAGCGTACATGACGTTGTGACTATCTCAGCAGTAGGTGTGGCTGCTCACGAGGCAGGACATGCCATTCAATACGCAAAATCCTATACTCCGATGAGAATAAGAGCAGGCATAATTCCTGTGACTAACATCGGTTCAAAACTATCTGTGCCTTTAATTATTATTGGTATGATTTTTGGAATTGCAGGGCTAGTTAATGCCGGAATGCTTCTCTTTGGCAGTGTCGTTTTATTTCAATTAGTTACTCTGCCTGTGGAATATAATGCGTCAAAACTTGCAATAAATGCTTTGAGAAATCACGGATTGCTTCGCCGCGAGGAAATCCCCGCAGCAAGAAAAGTATTATCAGCAGCCGCACTCACATATGTCGGAGCATTAGCAATATCGCTTGCACAACTAATTCGCTTGTTCGCATTGACACAGGAATAAAACAAAATTGACACTGTGTGACATTCTCAAAAATAAATGTTCGAAAGGGATGTTTTAGTTTGGATTATAGAGAAATATGGAACGAGATATGCTTTCATGTGAAGAAGAATCGTTCAGCAAATGAGTTGGATTTCCAAAAGATTGTTGTGCTACTTTTTGAAAAACTTGGCTGGTCATCATCAAAAGGAGAAATTGTAGAGCAACATGAAGTGCGTATCGGCTCATCAAATAAGGTAAAACCGGACATAGTTATTAAAGGTGATGGTAATATCGTTTTAGTTGTCGAATTAAAGCAGGCAAATCTCAGTTTATCAGATACCCACGCAGAGCAACTTACGTCTTACATGAGGTTACTACGTCTCAATTATGGTGTTTTGCTAGGTGGAACTTTGCAGATTCATAGTGAAGTTCAATCAAACAGCAACTCGCCTGTTAAAATATGCGATATTAGCTTTGAAAATAATTCTGAAATAGGCATAGAATGTATTGAAATGTTGAGCAAACAAGGTTTTTCATTTGACAGACTTGATGAATTTTCAAAAAAGTGCTTGGCAAATAAAGAAAAATACTGCGAAGTGCGTTCAGCGTTTAACCATAATATAGTACCTCGCAACAATTACCAAAAACCAAAGAGTAACTATAAAAGTCGTAACACCGTGATTCCAGGATTTGACACAAAATATAGACCGAGAAGAAAATTAAGGGATATTCCAAAAGCCTTCAAGAGAACCAATGAAGCAAGAGATTTAATTTGGTGGAATGGGCATTTGACCCACAACAACTTATTATATGAGCTTGACGGTTTATCTGAAAAATTTGTATTCACAGGTTCATCAATAAAAGGATATGAATTATATATAATAATAGGGGTACATGAGTCCGGGAGATTGAAAGTTGACAGTGTGTATCTCAGTTATGACGAGAACGGCCACTTTGTGATCGGAGATATAGAAACTATTGATGAGTCAATATACAACTAGAGGGATTCTGGGAAAAAACTTCTAGGGCTGCAAATATAAATATTTCATCACATATAATCTCTCATTTCTTCAAGCGGTTCATCAAAATCGTCCGACATCCATATTTTTCCACTGCTTTTTAAAGTTTCATGAAGATTTTAGTCTACCCCTCATGTTCAACCTTCACCAGACATTTTTTTATGCAAACATCTACACATTTTGCACAACCTGTACATTTTTCATAATCGATTTCGGCTAGGGATTTCTCGATTTGTATCGCATCAACAGGGCACTCTTTTGCACATTTCTTGCAACCTATGCACCCTCGCTTGCACTTGTCTTTCACAATTCCGCCGCGTTCTGTGTTTTTGCACATTACCGCCACTGTAACAGGGGCAAGTTGTACCGAAATAACCCCCGTAGGGCAAACATCCAGACACACACCACAACCACTGCATTTTCTGGGGTCAAAGCGCACTAAGCCATCTTCTACGCATATTGCATTGTCGGGGCATACGCTAACGCAGTCGCCGTAGCCGATACAACCGAATGTGCAGGCACTCTCTCCACCGTAAATTTCGTGTGCCGCAAAACACGTCTCCATTCCGATGTATTCGATTTTTTGTCGAACTGTGTCATTGTCGCCCAAGCAGTGAACTATTGCTGTTTTCTTAACAAACTCGGTTGTTTCACCTGTGATTCCCAGTATTTCATTTATATACTTAAATGCCATATCTCCGCCGGGTGGGCATAGGTTCGTCTCTGTTTCACCTTTTGCAAGCATCTCTGCGTAAAGGTCGCAACTGCTAAATCCGCATGCACCGCAGTTCGCACCCGGGAGTGCGCTACGCAGTTTTGCCACCCGTGGGTCAACTTTTACGAACATGATTCTCGATGCAACCGTTATCACGACTGCACTAATGAGTCCTATGGTCCCTGTGGCTATGATGGCTGTGATGATTATGTTCAAAATGATGGCTCCTTTTGCGGGACGTCGAGGACGCCGTCCCCTACGAGTGGTGGTAGTAGACTAGCTGGTGATGAGCTGTTTGTGGAGTCTTTTTTCGAAGCAGCGGTTACATTGTGCAAACGGTGAGAGCGGGCGACCGGGACGGTCGCCCCTACAGAAAAAAGCGGAACAAATTGCCCATCACTAGCGGCAATCAACGGAATAGATTGTCAATTACGCCGTCGAAGGCGAAAAATGCCATTGATAGTATTGCGGCTGAGATTAGAGTTATGGGGATTCCTTTGAACGCTTCAGGTGGGTCAGTGTTTTCGTTTTGTTCTCTGATTCCTGTAAAAATTATCATTGCGAGCAAGAATCCGAGTCCTGCACCGAGTGCATGTACCAGAGATTCCAAATATGTGTAGCCGCTCCCGACATTTGTTATCGTTACAGCAAGAACTGCACAGTTTGTTGTCATCAGCGGCAGATACACCCCCAGTGATTCAAACAGCGAGGGAACATATCTTTTCAGTATGACCTCCACGAGTTGCACCAACGTAGCTATGACTAATATAAACACTACAGTTTGCATGAATCCAAGACCTTGTGGATCGAGCAAAAAAGCATGTATCGGCCATGTCACTGCCGCCGCCATAAGCATGACGAATGTGACCGCCACACCCATACCTGCAGAGCTTTTAATGTCTCTTGATACGCCTAAAAATGGACACACTCCCAAAAATTGACGAAGCACATAATTGTTTACAAGTGCGGCACTCATCAATATTACTACCAATCCCCTGAAATCAAATTCCATCTGTTTCTCCTTGCAGGACGTCGAGGACGCCGTCCCCTACACTCCGTTAATTTTCTATATTTGCCGTATTTTCACGCTTGCCGCAGGCGGCGGCGTTGGGGCATTTGTCGCAGCTGTGGTGCGCTCTGAGTTCGTATGTTTTTGTCAGTTTATTCACTGCTGCGAGAACAATTGCCAGAACTATGAATCCGCCGGGTGCCAGCGAGAATATCATTGCACTGTTGTCGCTAAGCCATGGGATTGCATAGCCGAAAAACGAGCCGCTTCCGAATATTTCCCTTATTGACGCGATTAAAAAGAGTGCCAAAGTAAACCCCACACCTGAACCTAGAGCGTCTAAAATGGAGTTAAACACAGTGTTTTTGCTCGCAAACATCTCCGCTCTGGCAAAAATTATACAGTTAACAGCTATCAGCGGTAGGAATATTCCGAGTGCTTGATATAACGTGTAGGCATATGCTTCTATCGCCATTGTTGCAAGCACTGTGAAGCTTGCAATTAGAACGATGTAGCACGGAATTCGTGTTCGTCCCGGGATAATGTTGCGTAGTGCCGAGATTACAACATTTGAGCCGAGCAAAACAAAAGTCGTCGCAAGCCCCATGCCTAAAGCATTGTCTGCCTGTGTTGACACTGCAAGAACAGGACATAACCCTAAAACCAGTATCAAAACCGGATTTTCCTTTATTATTCCTCTGGTAAGTATCTCTCTTCTTGTGAGTTTCATTTACTTCTCTCCGAACCTATCTCTGATTAGTGTGCCTAAAGCACTACTACCCTCTTATTTCTTCAAATGCTATGAAAATATCGCTTATTGCCTCTATGTATGCTCTTGTTGTGATTGTTGCACCTGTGACTGCGTCTATGCCGTCTAAGCTAATATCATTACCTTCGAACGGTGTAAGGAAATCCGTGGTTTCTATGATTGTTCCTATTCCCACTGTTTCGGTGTGTGAAAGCGGAGCCGTGCCGATAATTCTGCCGCTCTCGTCAATGCCGCATATTATGGTTATCGTTCCGCTGAAACCTCTGATTTCAGCTATGAATAGATAGCCCACGTTGTTTGTGGTTCTGTATGCCGCTCTGATTGTCTGTGGGATTTCCGCAAAATCACCCAGCATTATTGGCTCAAAGTCTGCCGCACTCTGGATTATCTCCCTCATCATCAACGCCTCACGCTCCGCAGCGGCGGCGATTATAATCGGGCGTGTCGCCGTTTCCATGAGCGCAAGTGATGCCGCGGCTATGACACATATGAGAGTTAAGACTAAGAGAGGCATTACATAGGTTCGTTTCATGTTTTCTCCTACTTTGTGTTTGGACGATTACTAATCGCCCCTACTTCTTCCCACCAAGTGGTACCGATTGTGTATACTTATTTATATATGGTGTCAATATATTCATTAGCAAAATTGCAAACGACACCCCTTCGGGGTAACTGCTGTAGATTCTGAATAATACAGTGAACGCACCTGCTCCTGCCGCGAATATAAGCTTGCCTTTGATTGTCTGCGGGGATGTTACGTAGTCTGTCGCCATGAAGATTGCTCCAAGGAATAAACCACCCGCAAACATTTGATATACCGGATGCTCGCCCAGCAAGGCTGAGAGCGCTACCACCACAGCTATATATACTACGGGAATATGCCATGTTATTACTTTCCTTACAAGTAAGTAAATTCCGCCGATCAGAAGTGCCAGATTACTTGTCTCACCAAGGCTTCCACCCCTAATTCCCAAGAACATCTGCATTAGGCTCGGAAGATATTCCTGCTCCCCTCTCCAAATGAGTGCGAGCGGTGTTGCGCCTGCTACTCCGTCTATCGGGTAGACCCATAATCTCGCTGAGTCGTATGGAGAATCCCAGTTTGTCATTGTCACCGAAAATGCCAAAAACATCACTATTCTCGCAGTTATTGCAGGGTTTGCAAAGTTTTTACCGAGCCCGCCGAACAATTGTTTTACAAGTATTATCGCAACTGCACTGCCAAATACTGCTTGCCATAGCGGAATTGTTACCGGGAGATTGAATGCCAATAAAATACCTGTAATTACAGCAGTTAGGTCGCTGACAGTGTTTGGGCGTTTTGTTATTTTTTCAAAAAACCATTCAAAAAAAACGCATGATGTGATACATACCACTACTACAACGGCGGCTCGTGCGCCGAAAATGAGTATTGATGCTATAAGTGCCGGAACGAGCGCAATAATCACGTCGAACATAATTCGTGTCGTCGTAGTTTTGTCGTGAATATGTGGTGATATTGAAACGGTTAGTCTGTTCATTTGTTCATCCATAATAGTTTTTTTGATAACTGCATCGTCTGTACTAACGGGCGTTTTGCCGGGCATACATAGGCACAACTTCCGCATTCTACACACATTGTTGTTTTGTAATTTTTTAGCTTTTCGTAGTTTTTGTGTATGAATGCCGCCTCTATATTTGGTGGCATTAACCGCATTGGACAAATGGTTATACACCTACTGCATTTTATACAGGCGGTTTGTTTGAGGTTTTTTATCTCGATTCGGGGAAATGCGAGTGCTGCATTTGTTGTTTTTACAACCGGAACATCTATGCTCGGTTGGGCGTAGCCCATCATCGGACCGCCCACGATTATCTTACTAGGCTCTACATCATCAATAAATCCACCGCAGTAGTCGAAAAGCACTCTGAGAGGTGTGCCTATTGGTGCTAAGACATTTTTAGGATGTTTAACAAGCGGTCCGTCTACTGTGACCAGTTTTTTCACCAATGGTAGCCCCGTCTCTATATATCTTGCTATTACTGCTATTGTTGTGATGTTTGTCACGATCACACCCACATCAGCCAACCTCGCACCCTCAGGCACGATTCGCCCAGTTGTGTTGTGTACCAAGACTTTACGCTCACCTTGCGGGTAGAATGTCGGCATTGCCACAACTTCCACTTTTTGCTCATTTTTGAAGGCTTCACGCATTACGTTAATGGCGTCGGGCTTGTTGTCCTCTATACATATGAGAACTTTTTCTCTGGGTGGCATGAATTTTAAAAGTAGCTCTACGCCGTGTTGGACATGGCGGGTATCGACGAGCATGGTGTAGTCATCGGCTGTGGCGTATGGCTCGCACTCTGCGGCATTTAATAGTATATAATCTAGTGTGTCGAGGTTTTTAATTGCAAGTTTGGGCGCCGCAGGATATCCTGCGCCACCCAATCCAACCGCACCGGATTCCCTCACATGGTTGTAGAAAACTTCGCGGCTTGTTACATTGTGGGGAGCTATGTTTTCTTCCCATGTCTGCTTCCCATCTGCTTTTATGGTGAGTGTTATCGCCTCTTGCCCTGTAATGGGGTCGCGGTCCTCTATGTGCTTGACCACTCCTGACACGCTTGAATGAATCGGAGCTGATACTGTACCACCCATTTCGCCAATCAGTTGCCCCACTTTTACTTCATCACCTACTTTGACGATTGGTAGTGCGGGCTTGCCTGAGTGCATCTTCATGGGTATAAAAACTTCCTCCGGTGTTGGAAGTACATGCAGTTTCCCCGATTCTGTGTTTTTGTTTTGCGGAGGATGGATTCCTCGGATTTTTCCCATTTAATTTCCTCCATTTGACCTATCAACTTCGTATAATTATATGCGAGTGCTGTTATTTAGTCAACAAAATTATCCATTATTAGCTGTAGCGAATTTCATGTTGACAGTCATATGTAAATATGATTTAATTTTGCCGATAATAAATAAACATTACGGGCGGTAAATTATGATAGAATTTTTAGGAAAAAATTTCTTATTAGACAACACTTCGGCACAGCGTTTATATCACGATATAGCCGCTAAAACGCCTATTATCGACTATCATTGTCACATAAATGCGGGTGAGATTTTTGAAAACAAGCAGTTCGAAAATATAGCCGATGCTTGGCTTGGCGGAGATCACTACAAGTGGCGGCTTATGAGAGCTGCAGGTGTTTCCGAACACCTTATCACGGGTGATATCTCAGGGTTTGACAAATTTAAAGCGTTTGCAGAAGTATTGCCATACTGCATAGGAAATCCTGTATATCACTGGGCGCATTTAGAATTGCAGCGTTTTTTCGACATTCACACACCACTCACTAAAAAAACATCAGAGCAAATTTGGAAGCAAACAAGCGAGCAACTTAAAAACGATGAAACACTTAGAGTGCGCGGCATTATTGAGCGTATGAAAGTAGAAGTTATTATCACCACGGACGACCCTGTTGATGACCTTGCTGACCACATAAAATTGGCGGCCGATGATTCTTTTAAAACAAAGGTTCTGCCCGGTTGGCGGCCTGATGCCGCTCTCAGAATTGAAAATGACAGGTTCATAGAATACTTAGGCAAACTCGCTGATGTTTCGGGTAATCCTATTAAAGATTTAGATTCGCTCAAGTCTGCACTTAAAAGCAGAATGGAGTTTTTCGATAAAAACGGCTGTAAAGCTTGCGACCACGGTTTGCTCCGCCTTGCCTATGCGCCTTCGCCGGAAGAGGAAGTTAACAGCATACTTCAGAAAAGGCTAGACGGTGAATCCATTTCAACAACAGAGGCAGAGAAATATCTCTACCACATGATGTGCTACTTAGGCAGAGAGTATGCCCGGTTCGGTTGGGTCATGGAACTGCATGTCGGTGTGGGGCGCAATATGAACTCAAACATGTTCGACAAACTCGGCGCAGACACCGGATTTGACTGCATTGACCCCTATCCCGCTGTCTCGGGTATAGGGAATCTGCTAGATGAGCTCAACAAAACAGACGAGCTTCCCAAAACACTCATTTTTTCAATCAATCCCAGTGACAATGCGGCAATCAATACACTCTCAGGGTGTTTTCAGACACAGAGCATCAAAGGTAAAGTGCAACAGGGAAGTGCGTGGTGGTTCAACGACACCTACTACGGCATGAAAACACAAATTGAGAGCTTTGCCGAAGGTGGAGTGCTTGGGAATTTCATCGGTATGCTCACAGATTCAAGAAGTTTCATGAGTTATACACGGCATGAGTATTTTAGACGTATACTTTGCAACACCTTAGGCGGTTGGGTAGACTCAGGCAAATATCCAAATGATGCATTTTATTTGCGAAACATCGTTGAGGATATCTGTTATAATAATGCAAAGGAATTTTTTGGTTTATGAAAACTATAAATCAAGTTGCTCAAAATACTTCTCGTCCTGTGAGTGTTTTGCAGTTTGGTGAGGGTAATTTTCTCCGTGCATTTGCCGACCAAATGATTGATGTTGCAAATAGTAATGACGTGTTTAACGGCAACGTTCACATCGTGAAATCAATTCCGCAAGGCTCGCTTGCAATACTTGCGGAGCAAGATTTTCTGTACACCGTGATTCTGCGCGGAAAAAAAGATGGTGCAAACCATGTAGAGGAGCAAATAGTTACAAGTATCGATGGTGCAACCTGTGCCTATGAAGATTATCCACACTATGCCGCTCTCGCAAAAAGTGAAGACCTTCGATTTATCATTTCAAACACCACCGAAGCAGGCATTGTTTTTGATGAGTCAGATGAATTTGACTCAGAGCCGCCGAATTCTTTCCCTGGTAAGCTTACTAAGTTTTTGTATGAGCGGTTCGAGTTTTTCGATGGTGCTGTGGATAAAGGGATTATAATTCTCCCTGTGGAACTTATCGAAAAAAACGGTGAAACCTTACTAAAATGTTGTAAGCTTTTCGCAGAAAAATGGAATTTACCGGAGACTTTTATGCGTTGGCTCACAGATAAAAATATCTTTTGTAATACTCTTGTAGACCGCATTGTTACAGGATTTCCGACAGATGAGGCGCAAACACTTGAAGATGAGCTTGGGTATTCAGATAGGTTAATGGTTGTCGGGGAGCCGTTTGCTCTGTGGGTTATTGAGACCGATAATCCCACTGTTTCTGAAGAGTTTCCACTCAACAAGGCAGGTTTGCCTGTTATTTTCACGGAAAACCTTAAACCCTACAGAGAGCGCAAAGTGCGCTTACTAAACGGTGCCCACACTGCCACTGTTGCGGCAGCTTTTCTCTCAGGGCTAGACACCGTGGGAGATATGATGAATGACAAGGTAATCAGGGGATTCCTTGAAGAAGTTGTCTACAATGAGCTTGCTCCTTTTGTTCCTCTACCTGAAAAAGATGTGCTCAGTTTTGCCGATTCAGTACTGGAAAGGTTTGAAAATCCATTTATTAGGCATTATTTGCTGTCTATCACTCTCAACTCTGTTTCAAAGTTTAAAGCTCGGATTTTGCCGACAATTCTTGAGACTTATGCTGATAGTGGCTCTCTGCCGAAACTTCTCTGTTTTTCGCTTGCAGCACTTATTGCTTTCTACAGAGGTCGCAAGATAAACGGCAAGCTTATGGGCACAAGGAACGGTATGGATTATGAGATTGCTGATGATGCCGCTGTTTTGGAATTCTTTAATGAATTTCAGGATAGTAAGGAGCCGGAGATTGTCACAGCGTTTTTGGGACGAATTGATTTTTGGGGCGAGGATTTGACTTTGATAGATGGATTTTGTGGCACAGTTATCAGGTCACTGCAGAGTATTTCTGCTGATGGTATGCGAGATGCTATCGAAAAAACTAAAAGGAGTGCGCAGTGAGTATTATTCAAGTAAACCCTATAGACAATGTGGCTGTCGCTACAGCTCCTGTCAAGGCGGGCGAGGTTATAGACTTTGCAGGTCTAACTATCACCGTTTCTTCTAATATTGCTTTTGGGCATAAAATTGCGCTTACTCCAATAGCTTCAGGGAGTCAAGTTATTAAGTATGGTTATCCTATCGGCACGGCTACAGTTGATATTGCACCGGGTGAGCATGTGCATACTTTTAATGTCCAAACAGATTTAAGCGACAAGCTTGAATATAGCTACTTTCCTGCACCTCTTCAAGTTAAATCTGAAGTTTCCGATAGTTTTATGGGTTTTAAGCGAACCGATGGTAATGTTGGTATACGTAACGAAATTTGGATAATTCCCACTGTCGGATGTGTTAATTTTATTGGCGAAGCCGTTGCAAAGAAGGCACAAGATAAAATCAAAGGCAGTGTTCAGGGTGTCTACTCCTTCCCCCACCCATTTGGTTGTTCTCAGCTTGGCAAAGACCACGAGAACACTCAAAAAGTTCTCAGCGGATTAATCAAACACCCCAATGCGGGTGGAGTTTTGGTGCTTGGGCTTGGCTGTGAAAATAACAGCATTGAAGAGATGAAAGCAATGCTCGGTGATGTCGATGAGGAGCGCATCAAGTTTTTGATTTGTCAAGATTTCGACGATGAGATTGATGCTTCACTTGCTCTTGTTACGGAGCTCATAAATACTGCATGTGGTGATAAGCGCAAGACTGTGCCTGTCTCCGAGCTTGTTGTTGGGCTAAAATGCGGTGGCAGTGATGGGCTTTCGGGTATCACCGCAAATCCTTTGGCGGGTGCGTTTACCGATAAGCTCACTTCAATCGGCGGGTCGGCTATTTTGACTGAAGTTCCTGAGATGTTTGGTGCTGAGTCTATTTTAATGAACCGTGCTAAAGACGAGGCTACTTTTAAAAAGACTGTAGCGCTTATAAATGATTTCAAAGATTACTTTACTGCCTTTGACCAACCTATTTACGAAAACCCCTCACCCGGCAACAAGGACGGCGGCATTACAACGCTTGAGGACAAGGCTCTCGGCGCTACTCAAAAATCGGGAAACGCCACTGTTGTTGATGTACTTTCATATGGTAAAACTCTCTGTAAAAAAGGCTTAAACTTACTTGAATCTCCGGGCAATGATATTGTTGCCGTCACTGCACTTGCCGCAAGCGGTGCTCATTTGATTTTGTTCACCACAGGGCGCGGCACTCCGCTTGGTGCCCCCATTCCTGTTGTGAAAATTTCAAGCAACTCCGAACTGTTCGCTCGAAAGAAAGCATGGATTGACTTTGATGCAGGACCTATTGCCCATGGCGAACCGCTCGAAGATGTCGCTAATAGGCTTTATGATTATGTGTTGGATTTAGCAAGTGGTGAAGTCTGTGCTAAAACGGAGACCCATGGCTTTCGGGATTTAGCGATTTTCAAAACAGGTGTTACTTTGTAAGCTATTCATCGCACCCGACAGGGTGTTGCTCACGGGCAAGCAGAGGTAGGGCGATTTGCGTAGTCTTTTTTGCGAGAACAGCGGTGTAGATCCCGATGGCTCGCAAAAAAGCGTAGCAAATTGCCCTGCCTCTGCGACAATCAACGAAACTATGCCCCACTATCTACACCTTTTAAAATTCAGCAAAAATATTTTTTATAGATATGGATATTTAGTGAATTTTATGATATGCTTACTAAAATACTAAAAAAGGGGAATACTATATGGATTTAATGGCATTTGTAACACACGCACTTGAACCGGCTCTTGAAATTCCTTTCGTTGCCGGAATGACCATCGAGGTTTGGCTCACCGCACCATGGATTGTCAGCCAAGTTTTCGCATTTATTGCACTCATTTTCATGGTCTCATCGTTTCAGGCAAAGAAAAAATTAAACGTCATGCTACTTCTCGGTTTCGGCACACTATTTCTCGCTTTCTCGGCATGGCCGCTCGCAAATTACACCCTTGCGATACTCTTCCTTCTCGCTTCAATCAGAAACTATGTCTTTTGGTTCTTTGACTGGCAAAGCCAAAGGGGTACTATTTCCACCAGAAAATTCTACTACATTTTCACTATAGGGTTTTCTATTATCACATTAGTTTATCCTTTCGTTTTGAGCCAAGTCTATTTCTCAATGGTCATGCGACCTGAGGATTATTTAGGCGCACCACCCGCATCTTTTGTTGAATTATGGTCACAAATGGAGATGTGGCGAATAGTATTCGTTTGCATATCGCTCCTTGCTCTTGTAATTAGTAATCTCTATTTCTTACTGGGAGATAAAAAAGATGCTAAGAAAGATAGCGGAAGCCTCAAAGAAGTTCCCAGAAAGATTTACTATGTATTTGCTGTTATCTTCTCTACCGCAACGATTATGTCCACTACACTTCTCGGACACAGAGGTTATGCTTGGTGGCTGGAATGGTTAATCTGTGCAACATTGGTTGGACTGATTATCGGTAATGTTCTGCGCGGTCAAAACGTAATGAGACTCAGCTTTGTTGCAAACCGCTGCTTCAACATCATAAACCACGTAGCATTTAACAACCCCATAGCCGTAATCATAGCCGCCATGGCTATATTCTCAAATGGTGTCTACTACGTCAGAATGCTAGTCAACCACCTAAAAGGCGGAGAAAGCTTCCAACAAGACACCTCCGCAGCGGCAAAGGAAAAGATTGATAAAGAGTAATAGTTACACAAAACACGAAGAACTCGCAGGAAGACAGACCCTGCGAGTTCTTCTTATTTAGGAGAAGGAGAATATCAAATCTATGCCAGCGGCATTATATCCTCAAACAACACGATAAGCTTTGTGGCTGTTGCTTGTTCGGGGATACTTCTTGTTGACATTCCGTAGAGAACTACGATTCTTCTGTCTTGTAGATCACCATCTGTGAAATCTGTGCCGTCGGCAAGAATTATTTCTGTGTTCTCATCAGTGCTGAAAGCGAACATTCCGTCTGCGGAGAGCAATTGATCTGTGTCTGCCATTGCTCCAAAGCGGTCCACTTTTATGTTTGCGCCGTCGGGAATGTTTACTGCAAGTACGGTTGCTGTGTATTGCGGTGGCCAAATCATTATCATTGGTGCATTTGTTGCGTACCACGCAGTCACTGTGTCACCTTCCTGTATTTCATTGCCGAATGGGAATGAAGTGTTTGCAGTTGTGTTGAGCACTGCTTCATTTCCGTTTTCGTCGATGATTTTTACTGATATTCCATGCCATGGATCATCTTCGTCTGCTTCCGGTGAGGCTGAGATTATGGATTCCACCGTGCCTGATATTGAAAAGAACTCAGGTATGTCATCTAAGATAATCTCTTCTTCAGGCTCCACTTCCGGTTCGAAGATTACTTCATCGTCATAACCCGGTTCCTCTTCCGGAGTTTCGAGTTCTTCCACGGTGGCATCATCTTCAGTTACTTCCGGCGGTGCTATGCCTGCACCCGGTGTGATATATCCATCGTCTACTGCACATGCTGATGCAAATACGGCTACAGATAAGAGGGCTGCTGCGAATGCAACAATTTTTGATTTCTTAATTCTTCTGGTCATTTGTTGTACCTCCCCTGCAACTTATCGTTGCGGTCAATAGTGTTTCTTCGCTGCTTACACTAGTATGACGCAAAGATATTAAGAAAGTTCCAACTTCTTGTAAAAATTTTTATTTAATTTTCTCTAAATAATCTCACAAATATATAGTTATTTGAGCAGCGATATGTCGGTGGCTTAGTATTCTGCTCCTGTGTTTGGGTCTGAGAACTCTTTTAACCTGGCATCGTATGCTATCATTGCCTCTTTTTCATACGGTAATTCTCGTTTTTTTGCGCCGAGCAGGTCTATTACATAGTGTGTAAACAGTGGATTGAGAACCAGCAGTGGCCCTAGGATATTTGTGCCTAAGAAATTATTTATCCTGACCCCCTCTTCTTTTTGTCCGGGCTTTCTGCCTGCTCCTCGCTCGGTTTCAAAAAGTGCAGGAACTTCTCCACCATCACTGTAATTGTGTGCAAACTGACTTTTGAATCCTACAATCTTCATTTTTTCAAACGTTCCGAGGTAAATCGAGCTGTAACGGCGCATCATTTGGCGTTTTGCATATAGATCAAAAAGTCCCAATGTGTCTACTGCGCTTCCATCCTCATTTTCTATGCGCTTGCCGAACAGTTCCAGAGCATTTCCCGTTACCAAAAATATTTTTCCGTCGTTTATCATTTCGAAAATGCGTGTTTTGAACTCAAATAGAGCGTTTGCAGCCAATCCCTGCGCTGTCTCTGTCATTGAACCCATATATATAAAATCGATATCTTGCTCTGCAAATGCAGGGCGGCTTTTTAAAGATGTCTTTACAATCTCAGCTTCCGGAAGTGCTCGGTGCAAGTACTCGGCATTCATTGCATCGCCGAACAGATTGCACAGCTCAGGGTATAATATTTCTATCTTCAACGTTTTGCACTCTCCTCTTGAGCCTTCGCTCGTTTCTCGTTTGCTCTTATTACTGCGGCATCTCGAACTTTGTATCCTAAGTCAAGTGAATCTGTACCGTAGAAAATATACACACTTGTTTCAGTCTCCAAAGCAAGCTCTTTGGGTGCCTCTGTTTCTGATTCTGAGTGGCGGAGTTTTTCTGCGGGCACTCCGGCAAATCTCAGGCGTGTGATGTAGTCCAGTGCCCGTGCGCCCGTCGCCACCACCCTTGTGATATTTTCGTCGTTTAAAAATTCAAAGTCGCAGTCATACAACCAACTTATATTTTCCGACCACACTTTGGCATCTCCCAGCCCGTTCATCATCAATATGAGCTCTTTTTTTCCGGGCTTTGATGCTACATATTCAAAGGCTCTTGAACAGGCAAGTGCATTTCGCTCTTTTCCCATATGCATTATGATTTTCACACCGTTTACGTCTGTCTCATTATAGCGCGAATCCGGTATGACCGAATCGGTTAACGTTTTTACAGCCTCATCCTTTGTGAGACCTATCTCGCGCAGGCCTGCATATGCGGTCAAAGCATTGTATATGTTAAATACGCTGTCGCCCGGCAGGGCAAACTCCGCTGTGTCTTCCCCCGCAGTGACTGCTAATCTCTTTGTTTTGTAATCTACTCTTCCTGAATAATCATAGTTTGGCGATTTAAAATCACAGCTTGGACAAGTTGCCTTTCCTACATGGTGATAGCGGCGATACTCATACTTAAGTTCTGTTTGACATTTGGGGCATATTTGAAAGTCGTTAATCAGGTTTATGCAGTCTAAAACATCACTTTCCATTCGCTCCAACCCAAAATAGGAGCGAGGGTTATTCGGTGCAACCGAGCAAACTATTAAGTCATCTGCGTTCAGGAGCAATTTTGACCGCTTCGGTAAATTTCCACTCAATATACCTGCAATATATTCGGGATGGGCATTTCTCATTATTGAGTCGCGGAACAGGTTTGTTATTATAACAAGTTCTGCATCAATATAAGGAAAGATATGCATTGCAGAGCGTTCATCAACTTCCAACACGGCAACACCTTTCTCGACCCTTCCGGTCAGCGATATTCCCGTGAGGAACGCACAAGCAATCCCCTCTTTTGTGTTTGAACCGTATGAGTTGTTTAACACACTCATTCCGTGTTTTTCGAGCGCATCGGTCAAAAGGTTTGAAACTGTTGTTTTTCCATTTGTTCCTGTTACTACTATGATTCTTTTTGGCTTTGCTATTTGCCGCAAAAATGTGGGGCATATTTTGAGCGCAATTTTACCCGGAAGGTAGGTTGCGTTGCGCCCGAGCAAGCGCATGGTGGTGCGTAAGGTTTTGCATCCTAGGAATGCTAAAATGAATCTTAACTTTTGCATAGGTCTTTTAATCCTTCCGCAGATGATTGGCAATTTGCTGTGCTTTTTTATTGCCAAACTTCATTATATACATTATAATATGTTTTAGCAAGAACCCAATTGAAAGGAATGGTCATTTAAATGGAGCACTCCATACTAGGCAGTAAAATTGATTCCAACAGACCTGTTGTCGCCCTGACTTTTGATGATGGACCCGGTCTTGTGACTTCTCACATACTAGATCTCATTCAAGTGTATGGCGGCAAGGTTTCTTTTTTTGTTCTCGGCAAGTATGTTGAGATGAATCGCACAAAGATTCACAGGGCATGGGGAATGGGATGTGATATACTCTGCCATTCATGGGAGCATGTTAATCACACCGAGATATCCAAGAAAGCCGTGAGCAAGCAGATAATAGATACTTGCACAGCTATCGCCTCAGTTACGGGAGAATTTTTGCCACTCTATCGCCCACCCTATGGGGAGGCAAACAAAAATTTGGCCAAGCTTACAGAAAAACTAGGACTGTCCATGGTCAATTGGTCTCTGGATCCAAAAGATTATGATACCTCCGATGCAACCGCTATCTCGTCGTTTATACTCGACAATGTTGTGGACGGAGATGTCGTATTGTGTCATGACGTCTACGACTCAACCGGGGATGCCATGGGGATTGTGATTCCCTCTTTGGTCTCACGGGGGTTTCAACTAATCACTGTCTCCGAGCTTTTGTATCGAAGATATGGAACCTTAGAGCCCGGAGTATTATATAACAACTAACAGTTTGACCATTTTTATAATCAATTGCCTATTGTGACGCTTTGGCAAAGTAGGCAACTGTTTTTCTGAGAATTTCAACTTCCTCTTCCAGCTCTTTTATGCGTTGATTTGACTTTTCAAGCTCATCATCGCTGTATTCCCTCGGTTCACTTGTTCTGAACGCATTTTCAGGATCCTCACGATATTGCTCTCCCCATTTGTAAATGGTGTTGATGTGTACACCAAGTTCTTCGGCTAAATTTGCACCCGTTCTTCTGCCTTCCAGATAAATCTTAGCAATTTGCCTTTTTAACTCTGCATCATACCTTTTTTTTCTTGACATATTCTACATGCACTCCTTTGCTACTCTCATTATATCAGATTATCACCACAATATGCAATACTAATATAACTTTTTTCTAGCATTTCTCTACCATAAAAATAATTAGTAAAATAATTCTTGACAAGAGCATCTCAAAAATGTTATTATCTTTTGGCAAAAGTAGAACGGCATCCCCGTCCTCACCCTGCCGTAAAGCGAACTTCGCTTAAAGCGTGCTGTGGTTCACGAGTTTAAGATTACTAGGCTTTTAGTGTCTTCGTCGGCGGATGCAATGCATTCGTCATTTTTTATTATCAAAAAAATGACACTTATGAAATGGGGTGCTGGATATAAACAACGTTAGCCATCAAATCAACGAGGAAATCACTGATAGTGAAGTACGCATGATCGATGAGGACGGTGAGCAACTTGGCATTATGCCACTTTCCGAGGCTATGCAGATCGCAATTGACAAAGATCTCGACCTTGTGAAGATTGCTCCGACGTCGAAACCTCCTGTCTGCAAAATTATGGATTACGGCAAGTTTCGTTATGAGCAGGCGAAGAAGGTCAAAGAAGTGCGTAAACATCAGCATGTCGTTGAGGTTAAAGAAATTCGCATGTCCCCAAGCATTGGCGAGAATGACTTCCAAGTCAAGCTCCGCAACGGGACGAAGTTTCTCAAAGAGGGCGACCGTCTGAAGGTCACAGTCCGTTTTAGAGGTAGGGAGATGGCGCACACCAACATCGGAGAAAAATTGCTCACAAGGTTTTCTGAAGAGTGCGCAGAGTTCGGGACTGTCGATAAAAACCCAAAACTTGATGGCAGACACATGTCTATGTTCTTGACACCAAAAAATTCTAAATGAGCCGAAGTGGAAACACTCAGCTCTAATCTCAATTGAATAGGAGAAAAGTTACCATGCCAAAGATTAAGACTCACAGTGGAGCTAAGAAACGTTTTAAGCTCACAAAATCGGGAAGGGTTAAACGCGCAAAAGCGTACAAAAACCATATTCTCAACAAGAAGTCCACAAAGCGCAAGCGCGGCTTACGCAAGGGCGGCTACGCCGACGTCACAAACGAAGCTACAATCAAAAGAATGATTCCATATAAATAGGAGGGGAGAAACATGGCCAGAATTAAACGCGCAGTTATTACGCGCAAGAGAAGAAAAAGAATATTAAAGCTCGCTAAGGGCTATTGGGGTTCAAAATCTAAACATTTTAAGATGGCAAATCAAGCCGTGATGAAGTCTCTTACCTATGCTTATGTGGGTCGCAGACTCAAAAAAAGAGATTTCCGTCGCCTTTGGATTACCAGAATCAGTGCGGCTTGTAAGGCTAACGACATGAACTATTCCAGATTCATGCACGGTCTCAAACTTGCAGGGATTAACTTAAACCGCAAAATGCTCTCAGAAATGGCAATCCACGAGCCTGATGCATTCACACAACTCACACAGACAGCAAAAAAAGCGATTAGTGCATAAGCCAAAGAGAACTGACCTAAGCGGTTAGTTCTCTTTTTCCATGGCTATTTGCAATTTTAGGGTTGCTTATTCAGTGTTAAACTAGTATAATGTACTGCCAAATAAATCCCTTGAATAAACAGTAAAGGAAGGTGCGCCCATGTCTAAGAAATTACCGCGTTTTTTGCGTTCTAATGTGCGTATTTACTTCCTTTTGCTAACGAGTTTCGCAATAGCTTCATTTTTTTTCGGAAATTATGGTATGATCTTAGCCGGGGTGCAGATCCTTATTATCATAGTGGTTGCTATTTATTTGCGTTATGCCACGAGAAGACGCACTGAAAAATTGCTTGATTATCTGGAATCTATTTCAGACAGCATGGATCTCACTGTTCGCGATACTCCACTCCCCGTGCTTCTCCACAATTCAGAGACAGGAGAGGTTGTTTGGTCGAATCTTCGTTTCAATTCACTGCTGAACTTAGACGAACCTTTTTTTGAGAGAAGCGTAAATGATGTAGTGCCTGATTATACATGGGATTGGTTGCTTGAGGGCAAAAACGAGTGCGAAGAGCCCGTCCCCATCGGAGAAAAACTCTATTGGGTCTACGGGAGTGTTGTGCGCTCAAATCGAGATTATGTCGCCATGACTTACTGGATTGACGTCACAGAACACACTCAAATTGCAAGCGCATATATCGACTCACGTCTCCTCTTTGTTTTGCTGACACTGGATAATTATGATGAACTTTTAAAAGGGCTCAGTGCCAAGGAGAAGTCGTCAATTCTCTCTGAAGTCGATGATAAAATTGCGGCGTGGATAGACCAAAAAGACGGCTACCTTTGCAGATTTGACAGAGATAGATATTTTTTCCTTGTCGAGGAGAGATTTCTCGCCACTATAATAAAAGATAACTTCTCTATCCTCGATAACATGACTAAAGTTGTCAGTAGCACAGGTGTACAGGCAACGCTGAGTATCGGTGTCGGCAAAGATGGTTTGAATCCGCAGGAAAATTACCGAAACGCCGGACTTGGGCTTGAAATGGCTCTAAGCCGAGGCGGTAATCAGGCTGTCATTAGAAATACATATGGCTTTGAGTTTTACGGGGGTAAGCCCCATCAGGTCGAAAGACGTACAAAGGTTAAAGCGAGAGTTATGGCAAGTGCATTTGGGGAGCTTCTGAGTGACGCTTCAAAGGTTCTTGTCATGGGTCATGTGTACGCAGATTACGACTCTCTCGGTGCTGCCGCAGGAGTTTGTTGCATGGCACGTGCCAAGGGTAAAGATGTGCATATCGTAATCGACAGAGGTAAGAGCATTGCAGAGAATCTTGTTGAGCTTATGCAGACTCACTCTGAGTACGAAGAAGTGTTTATTTCACCGCAAGATGCAATTTTAGAGGCGGATAATAAAACTTTACTTGTTATTGTTGATACCAGCAGACCAAATAAGGTCGAATCTGAATCACTTTTGCTCTCTTGCACCCGCTTGGCGGTCATAGATCATCACAGGCGAGCGGCGGATTACATTGAAAATGCTGTACTCAATTTCCACGAGCCCTACGCATCTTCAACTGCGGAGCTTGTCACTGAGATGATGCAATATCTCGTTGACGCCGATAATGTTCTGCGCATTGAGGCAGAGGCTCTGCTTGCAGGTATTATCCTTGATACAAAAGGTTTCGCCATCAATACGGGGAGCAGCACTTTTGAGGCGGCGGCTTATCTCAAGCGTGTCGGAGCAGATTCCGGTACGGTCAAGCGCATTTTGCAGTCTGATTTTGCTGTGGCGACCGCCCGCTATGACATAATGCGTTCTGCTGAAATTTATACCGAAGGTGTCGCCATTGCATACAGTACCGAGGTATTACATAACAGAGTCAGCATAGCACAGGCCGCTGACGAACTTCTCAACATAAATAATGTGCATACTTCGTTTGTCATCGGGATTGATGGTGACACGGTTTTCGTATCCGGGCGAAGTATCGGCGAAGTCAATGTGCAGGTTATTCTTGAAAAAATGGGTGGAGGCGGCAGTCAGTCCACTGCAGGGTTACAAGTTAAGGACAGTAGTGTTGAAGCTGTTATTGAAGAACTCAAAGCGGCTATCGACAGCACTCTCAAAGGTTCCGGCACTTTTGCGTGGTTGCCGGGACAAAAGGTTAAATAAAGTATGCTGTAGTTTTGTGCCTCAAGAAAACAAGAAAGGAATGATCATTAATATGAAGGTTATTTTACAAGAAGATGTCAAGGGGTCAGGCAAGAAGGGTGAGCTTGTCAATGTTTCCGACGGTTATGCCCGCAATTTCCTTTTGCCTAAGAAACTTGCGGTGCATGCCAGTCCTGAAAATATCACTAAAATGAAAGCTGACGAGAAAGCAAAACAAAAAAAGAGAGACGAAGATAAGGCTAAAGCTGAAGCTGTTGCTGCAAAGCTCGGTGATGTGCTTGTCAAGATTACCGCTCGCAGTGGCGGCGATGGCGGCAAACTCTTTGGTTCTATCACGTCAAAGGAAATTTCCGAAGAACTAAAAGCTCAACACGGTATCGAAATCGAAAAGAACAAAATTGTTCAGGACGAGCCTATAAAATCCTTTGGCACTTACGAACTAAAGTGTAAGCTTGGTTTTGAAATCAGCGGCACCTTACACGTTTTGGTCGTCGAGAAATAGCTGTGTTGATCATCGCAGATGGTGAGCAGTAATAACTTCTATGAAAATGCAGGGAAATCATAATGGAAGATCTTTTGTACCGACAAATTCCACATAGTACTGAGGCAGAGCAAGCTGTCATTGGCTCTATGCTTATTGACGAGCGTTGTGTTGCCGACGTTGTAGGAATTCTTGGTTCGGCGGACTTTTATTCGTCTGTCAACCGAGATATTTATGCTACCATTTTTTCGATGTTCAACTTTTCTGAGCCAATCGACCCTGTTACAGTACTCGATAAAATGAGGGAAGATGGAGTTTATACCGATGATTCGCCTGCCTATATCCGTGATCTCATGCTTATTACCCCCACAGCCGCAAATGTCGTTGAATATGCTTGGATTGTCAAGGATAAGGCTCTTTTGCGTGCTGTTTCCGATGCCGGCTCCGATATCTCTGCCATGGCTATTTCCGGTGAGGGTGGTGCGCTTAGCATCCTTGATGCGGCAGAGAAACGCATCTACTCGCTGCGTATGGGCAGGAGCCGAGCCGAACTCGAAGATATTTCTGTCATCATGCGTGATGTTTACAAGCAGATTTCTGATGCTTCAAAGTCCGGTATTGGAATTCCCGGGCATGAGACGGGTTTTCCCGATTTAGACAGAATTCTTATGGGACTCAACGATTCTGACCTCATTTTGATTGCTTCCCGCCCCGGTATGGGCAAGACCAGTATCGCCCTGAACATCGCTCTAAATGTCGCTAAAAAGTCCGGCAAGACTGTTGCTGTTTTTTCGCTTGAAATGTCTCGTGAACAGCTTGCCATGCGTCTCTTAGCTTCGAGCTCTTTTGTGGACGGCAAGAGACTTCACACAGGTAGGCTCCATGAAGATGAATGGGTTAGGCTTGCTCAGGCGGCAACTTATATCAGTGATTCTAAGCTTAAAATCAACGATGATGCTTCACTCACTGTCACTGAAATGAACGCCCAGTGTCGGCGCATTTCGGATCTTGGTCTGATTGTTATCGACTACATGCAACTCATGAGTGCGGCTACCGACCGTGGGTATAGGGGTGAAAACAGGGTTCAGATTGTCTCTGAAATAAGCCGTACCATGAAAGTCATGGCTAAGGAACTCAATGTGCCTATTATATGTCTGTCTCAGCTCAGCCGTGACAATGAGAAACGCGCCAAGGACGACAGACGACCGCAACTCAGTGATTTACGCGAATCCGGGTCACTTGAGCAGGATGCCGATATAGTTATCGGGCTATACCGCGATGATTATTATAATGAGGAAAGCGAGATGCCAAACATCGCAGAGTGCATTATTCTAAAGAACCGCCGAGGCGAAACCGGAACGGTCAACATGCGCTGGAACCCGGAATTCACCAGTTTCGCACCGCTTGACCGTCATCACGATGAGTAGCTCATAAAATAAGGAATGAATTTTTGTATGTCACAACTGATTGGTAAAATTTTAGAATTTACAGATGAGCATGGAATGTTGCCCAATGGGGGGGTTTTGCTCATTTGTGTCTCCGGCGGGGCGGATTCTATGTGTCTGCTTGAGGTTATGAGGCATATTTCATATGAGCGGGATTTCGGTATTGCTGTTGCTCACTATAACCACGAACTCAGGGGTGATGAGTCGGATCGTGATGAAACTTTTGTCATGCTTATCTGTGAGCATCATGGAGTGCCGTTTTATTCCGGAAGAGGAGATGTCAGCACTTATGCAAAAAAAGGCGGACTCAGCATCGAAGAAGCCGCTCGCGATATGCGTTATGAGTTTTTCTTTGATACTGCTGATAAAATAGGGGCTTTGAAGATTGCCACGGCACACAATATGAATGACAATTCCGAGACTATGATTATAAACCTGGCACGTGGTGCGGGAACAAACGGCATGTCCGGTATACCTCCTTTTCGAGGTAATGTTATTCGGCCCCTACTCAGAACAACAAGGACGGAAATTTTGGATTTTATCAATGAACGTGATATTCCATTTGTCGAGGACTCGACAAATGTGCTGGAGGTTCACACTCGCAATAAAGTTCGCCACAACTTAATTCCTCTGATGGAATCAATAAATCCACGATTTTGTGAGGCTGCAAGCACTGCCTCTCAACTTTTTAGAGCTGATGAGGAGTTCATTTCCGATATTGCAGAGCTTTTTATTCATGACTGTTGCACAGGGCTAACTACCAATGCGACAGACCTCGCTGTTTTGCCGTTTTCCGTCTCATCAAGAGTTATTCGCAAGCTCTATGTCATGGGTACACAGGAGGAGAACCTCAACACATTTCCCGCTGAAAGCAAGCGCCCCAATTCACTCTCTTACAATCATGTTTTAGATGTTCTCGCCCTTTGCAGTGGTGATAATCCGTCCGCCGGTATCTCTTTGCCGGGAATGACTGTTTACAGGGAATACGACCGAGTTATTTTTGATGCAGAGCAAAAACCTGACGACAATGAATTCGCTCCTATTTATCCAACTGTTGGTCATAGTTCAATAATATTGAGTCTCGGACTTAAAATAACTTGCAAATTAACCCAATATGATGATAATATTAGTAAAGCCACTTTAAATTCAAATTTTGCATCTTTCCTCTTTAAAAGTCTTGACATATGTGGTAAAATAGCCGTTAGACCTCGTCGGGAGGGTGATTCTATCCGCCTTAGCGCAGGTTCCGGCACGAAAACTCTCAAAAAGTTATTCATTGATAAGAAAATTCCTGCACGAAAAAGGTCACTCGTTCCTGTCATCAGCGATGATGAAGGTGTGCTGGGTATCTATGGTATAGGCACGGGTGACAGAGCTGTTCCCGAATTAGGTGATAGCGTTATACAAATTGATTTTGAGGAGATTTGACAATTGAGAGATGATTTACGGGAAATCTTGTTTTCCGAAGAGCAGATTGAAAAGCGCATAAAAGAGCTGGGTGCTGAGATAACAAGAGACTATAAAGGCAAGCAATTAATGCTCATTGGTGTTCTCAAAGGTTGTTTTGTTTTTCTTGCCGATATAGCAAGACATATTGAGCTTGATTGTGAAATTCGATTTTTGACTGCCTCATCTTATGGCTTTGCCTCGGTTTCATCCGGTAAGGTCAATGTTGATAAAAATATTGAGTTTGATGTTGACGGTAAAGATGTCCTCATTATTGAAGATATTTTAGATAGTGGTATCACACTCACCGCACTCCATGCAATAGTCGCAAAAAACAAGCCGGCAAGTTTAAAAACTTGCACATTGCTTGATAAGCCTGAGCGTCGGCAAGTTCCGTTTACCACGGACTACACCGGTTTTGTTTGTCCCAACGAATTTGTTGTTGGTTATGGACTTGACTATGGTGAGCGTTATCGCAATCTGCCGTATGTTGCAGTTTTGAAACCTGAAATTTATTCATAGACCCCGCCGTTTTGAGGCAATAATAAAATAGGAGAGTGACCCTTGAAAGCAAAAAACAGAAGTCCACGAGAGATAGGTTTATATATCATAATCCTTGTAATTATTCTCGGTGCGTTTTACATAATGTATTCGCCAAACGACCCAACCACCACCACTGTTGACTACTCGCAACTCCGCCGCTTATTTATGCAAGGAGAGGTTACATCGTTTCGAGTCGGCAACAATAACCGTGTTACTGCTGAGTTACGCAGTAATTTTGAGGACTCCGGCAGTAATCTCGTTATCCACGACTTGCTTGATATTGGGCTGTTCCACGCCGATTTCAGTCATTACATTGATGAGAGCATGAGACGCGACCCAAATTTTAGATTTAACTATGAGCCGGGAGTCAGATTCCCATGGTGGGTCTCACTTTTACCTTATATCATTTTGATTGCCGTGTTCTTCTTTATTTGGAACTCGATGATGAACCGTTCCGGAATTGGCGGTGACAAGGGGGCTATGCGTTTTGGCAAGGCTCGAACTCGTGTTGCCTCTGAGGATAAGAAGAAGGTCACATTTGCAGATGTTGCAGGCTGTGAAGAGGAAAAAGAAGAACTCAGCGAGATTGTCGACTTCCTCAAAGGTCCACAAAAATACATAACGCTCGGTGCGCGTATTCCTAAAGGCGTTTTACTTGTAGGTCCTCCCGGAACGGGTAAAACTCTCATAGCCAAAGCTGTTGCAGGCGAGGCTGGAGTGCAGTTTTTATCCATCTCAGGTTCAGACTTTGTTGAGCTGTACGTCGGCGTTGGTGCTTCTCGTGTGCGTGACTTGTTTGAGCAGGCAAAAAAAGTTGCACCGTCTATCATTTTCATTGATGAAATTGATGCCGTCGGTCGTCAGCGCGGAGCAGGGCTTGGTGGCGGGCATGATGAGCGTGAGCAGACACTCAACCAACTTCTCGTTGAAATGGACGGTTTTGCAACTAACGAAGGTGTTATCATAATTGCCGCAACTAATAGAGCTGACATACTCGACAGCGCACTTCTCCGCCCCGGTCGTTTTGATCGTCAAGTTTATGTCGGACTTCCTGATATTAAAGGACGCGAAGCCATTTTGAAAGTTCATGCCAAAGGCAAAATATTGGGCGAGGACATTAACTTAGCTGAAATTGCGAAAGGCACTATTGGCTTTACGGGTGCCGATTTGGAAAACCTCTTAAATGAGGCGGCTCTATTGTCAGCCCGTGCAAATAAACGCTTTGTAACCATGGAAGATGTTGAGCAAGCAACGCTCAAAGTCATGGCAGGTCCTGAGAAGAAAAGCCGTGTTGTCACCGATAAGAGCCGCAAGCTCACTGCATATCACGAAGCGGGTCATGCTATCACCACATTCTTCCTCAAGCATGTTGACCCTGTACATCTCGTAACAATTATCCCGCGCGGTCAAGCAGGCGGTATGACCGTTTTCCGTCCGCAGGAGGATAAAGATTTCAGCTCACGCAGTGAGATGTTTGAGCGTATTGTCACTGCGCTTGGCGGACGAGTTGCCGAGAAAGTATTTTTAGAAGATATCTCGACAGGGGCAAGCAACGATATTCAACAGGCAAGTGCCATTGCCCGTTCTATGGTCATGAGGTTTGGTATGAGTGATGAAATCGGTCCGATTTCGTTTGACGACAGCTCACGCAGTGTGTTTATCGGGCGTGACTTCTCGCAGACAAAGAGCTATTCTGAAAAAACTGCCGCCGCAATTGACGATGAAGTAAAGGCAATCTTCGATGCCGCACTTGCTCAATGTGAAGATATACTCACCGATAACCGCAATTTGGTGGAGAAACTTGTCACTTACTTGCTCGAAAACGAGTCAATGTCCGGCGAAGATTTTGACTTCTTCTGTAAAAATGACGGGTCATTACCCCCTAAGAGCGAAAAACCAAAAAATCCAACGGAAGCTCCCGATGAAGAGATTCCTCTAAACTCGGACTTCCCTGAAATACCTGATTTGAGTAGCTTTTTCGGCGACGATAAGAAGGACGACAACATTAAAGATTAGTTCCTTACAGATGCTAATAATATGGGGGAGTTGTTGAATTGTTTTAGGGACAGGATTCTTCAAATATGAAAAAATTGGTACATAAAATTGCATTATTGCCGCTTGCACTCTTGCTTATACACTTAATTTCCGGTTGTGCACGCGGCATTCCAAATGAAGTTCACTCGCCGGAAGATGTCGAAGGCAGAAGGATTGGAGCTCTTGCCGGTACGCCCGCCATTCGACTTGCATCTGACTTAGGCAGTGCGGCTTCATTTGACTCTGCGGAAGTAATGCTCGCCTCGCTTCTTGCAGGTGAAGTTGACTGCATCATCATGGAGAATACGACAGCACAAGAGCTTGTCGCAGGTACCTCAGGTGTTACAATTTTGCAAGACCCCATTATGGTTTATGAACTACGTATCGCCGTACCCAGAGAGAACTCCAGACTTTTGGGTGCAATCAATGCCGCTCTTGAAGAACTTGACAGTAACGGTATTCTAAGCGGTCTATACAGCAGTTATTTTGCAGGCGGCAGGTTTGTCTACCAACCGCCCGATACAGCCGGAACCCGCGCCACGACTTTGAATGTTGCTATGCCTTCCGACTCACCACCTCTGTCTTTTGTCAATGATGAAGGTCTGTTTGTGGGTATGGATGCGCAGGTTGCCAGAGCTGTAGCGGATATTTTGGGAGTAGAGTTACAGGTTTTTGAGTATGAAGGCGCCGACCTAATAACTTCCATATTGCATGGGCGCGCTGATTTTTCAATGGGTTGGCATCCTGATGAGGCTGCCGACCTTGTGCATGTTTCTGAGCCTTATGCCATTGTCAGTTTGGTTGTTATTGTAAGAAGATAAGTGGTCATTTTATAACTTAGTAAGTGAGAGAGGTCTGGTCATTATTATGGTTGATATAAGTTGGTTGGTTGAGCACGGTCCGTGCAAAAAATTTAATGCAGGTGATACCATTGCGTGCCCGGGGGGAACAAGCGGAGCCGACAAGTCTATGTATATTTTGCTTGTTGGACATGTAGATGTTTATCGAAACAGCGCCGCCGGGGGTATGCAGAAATTTTCGACTCTCATTTCCGGTGATGTTTTCGGAGGGCGCGAATATTTTACCAATGCCGATGATTACAAGTATGTCGCAGGTGCTAACTCTGTCGCCTATGTGCTCAACGAAGATTCATTTAACGATTTGTCATGGTCGCGCCCTGATGTTCTCCTTGAGATACTGCGTGCGGCTTATCTTCCAATGCGAAAGGCTTCAGCAAAGCCCGTTGCATCTCCGCAAGTTGCTGCCGCTCAGGCTACTACTGCTCAAGCTACCACTGCCGGTACTCAGCAATCGCCGGAGCCTCCTGCAGCAAAAGTTGCTCCTAAAAAAACGGTTGCGGCACAGACAGTTTCACAACAACCTGCCGAAGCAGCAACTGCCGAACAGGCTCCTGCACCTGCTCAACCTAAAGAAGCAACGACCCCCAAAAGCTCCGCCGATGCACAACCAAAAGCTTCTTCTGCGGACGGCTCTTCTCTTGCCCCAACAATCGCTGAAATCGCCAATCCATCCGGAATTTTCCCCGAGGGGCATAGAAATTACACCGACTACACTGTCGAGATGAACATGCAGCTTGTGTTTCCAAAGGATTATGTGTGCCCGTTTTGCAACAAGACTTTTAACGATTTTCGCGTTTTTCGTTCAAAACTCTATGAGTCACAGGCAATGCGCTACGATTTAAGAAAATTCTATAAAGAGTTCAAATCCGAGTGGTATGATGTCATAGTTTGCCGATCTTGTCTATTTTCAACATTTCATAATTACTTCACGGATCCTAAACCAATCAAAAAAGTAAATATTGAAAGCAAGCTTACGTCTGTACGCGCTGACATTTTGCTTGACTTTGAAGCTGAGCGTGATATCAACTTTGTTTTAACTTCACATTATCTTGCCATTTTATGTGCAGAGGGTTATCCCGGTATGGATAAGCAGATTCGTGGCAAACTTTGGGGTAATTTAAGCTGGTTATACGAAGATTTGGGCGATTCTCAAATGGAGAAATTTGCAGCGGAAAAAGCCGCTGAACTATACGAGTTGATTTATGCCGAAACACGCTTAACTCCCGTTCAAGAGCAGATAACTTGTCTCTCTATCGCCGGTATGCAACACCGCGCAGGTATTGACAACAACTTGCGGCGCTATTTATTTAATGCAAAAACTCACCAAATGGGCGATAAACAGTATTCAAAAATCGCCGAGGATTTCATGTATGAGTTAAAACTTGAAGATGAGTAAAAACAAAACTGTTTTCTTTTGTACTGATTGTGGTAATGAGTTTCCTAAGTGGAGTGGGCAGTGTGCTGCTTGCTCCGCTTGGAACACTATTGCTGAGCAACCTGCCGTTTCTAAGTCTAAGGCTAAAACCAGCGGCAAGAGTGGGCGCAGCGGTAGCTCCCTTCTCGGCAACGCCGGCTTGAAACGGACTCCGCAGAAACTTAAAAGTCTTGAAACTTCGGGTGAACTTCGTTTTTCTACGGGGCTTTCTGAGTTTGACCGCGTTCTTGGTGGTGGTGCTGTTATTGGGTCGCTTGTTTTGGTTGGTGGTTCTCCCGGTATTGGTAAATCTACTTTACTTCTGCAGATTTGTGGTCTGCTTAGGGAGTCTTCTAAGGTGCTCTATGTCTCAGGCGAGGAGTCGGAGCGGCAGATTAAAATGCGTGCAGAGAGGCTTGGTGTTAAGAGCGATAATGTATTCGTTTATTCAGAGACTGAGCTTACCGAAATCGTTTCCGCCGCCGATGAACTTTCGCCCGATATCATCATAATCGATTCTATTCAGACATTATATAATCCCGAACTGACAGCTTCTCCGGGCAGTGTAGGGCAGGTTAAAGATTGCACCATGGCTCTTTTGCGTCTTGCTAAGGATACGGCTGTCACTGTTTTTCTTGTTGGACATGTAACAAAAGATGGGGCTATTGCAGGACCTAAGGTTTTGGAGCATATGGTCGATTGTGTTCTCTACTTTGAGGGCGAACGTTCCATGAATTATAGAATTTTGCGTGCCGCTAAAAATCGTTTTGGGTCTACAAATGAGATTGGTGTTTTTGAGATGATGGATAAGGGACTCGTCGAGGTACTCAGCCCGTCTGAGCTTTTATTATCCGGCAGACCTCAGTCAACGCCCGGAACTTGTGTTACCGCAATAATCGAGGGTACCCGTCCTATTCTTGCGGAAATTCAGGCTCTTGTCTCCCCCAGTTCAGCAAACATGCCCCGCAGAAACTCAAATGGCATTGAATACAACCGTGCCATGATGCTTTTGGCTGTTTTACAACAGCGCGGTGGTCTGCGCATCGGCGGGTGTGATGCGTATATCAATGTAATTGGCGGACTCAGCATAGACGATCCGGGCGCTGACTTAGCGACTGTTTTGTCTTTAGCTTCCGCGTACAGGGATAAACCTTTGCGTAGCGATATTGCTGTTTTCGGTGAAGTTGGACTGTCGGGGGAAATCAGACAGGTTTCTCAGATTTCTCCCAGGCTTTCTGAAATTTCTCGTATGGGCTTTAATGCTTGTATTTTGCCTAATAGTGCAAAATACACAAATGATTCTGCGAATAATCTCGAAATCATCAGAGTAAAAAACATTTCAGAGGCAATTCGTGTCGCTATTGTAGAATAATCTACATTACGTGGCTGTTTTTTTGCATAATATTATCGTTTTTAACACTCTAAGCCACTTAAACATTTTCTACTGGCATAACAATTGTTTTTATGTTATACTATGAATCATGAAACGAACTATTCTTGTAACTTTACTTTTGCTGATTTCTATGGTTTCCTTGACAGCTTGTTTTCGCACTTCTGCGGACGAGTTGTTTAGTTTGCCGCGGGTTTCTGAGGAGTATCTTCGGTTGCAAGCGCACATTAACGTAATAGAGAGCACAGGTGCAGTGCTCTCCCCTCCTAATCGCGGTCCGAATCGTCAGGCGGTGCAGCTTCACGACCTGAACAGTGATGGAGTTAGTGAGGTAATTGCATTTTTTTCCGATCCCACCGACAGCACTCTTAAAATTTACATTTTTAAATTGGTCGGCGATGAATATGTTGTCGCTGATGTCATTGAAGGCGTTGGCACAGAGTTTGAGAGCATTCGATTTGTCGATTTAGACGGCGACGGCTCTATTGAACTCGTGGTCGGCTGGCAAATGGGTACGGTTCTTCGGTATATGTCCATTTTCTCTACAACTGGTTTTCAACATCGTCTGCTTGTCAGTGGTGAGGAATTTTCAGAAATTGCTATCTATGACATGACTCAGGATGGCACTGACGATGTGGTGCTTTTCATGCTATCACCACAGGACGGCGCAGGATCCGCCAAGATTTTCTCGATGATGCCCGATGGTGAGATAGTTAGACAAGACTCAAGACTCTCGGTGGGTGTCGATAATATTTCGCGTATTTCTACAAGTAGACTAATCGACAATGTTCCCGCTGTTTTTGTCGAGAGTGACGGCAGATTTGAGCACGGCAGTATGGTTACAGACATTTTTGCCATGAATGACGGCAACTTCACAAACATCTCACTCAATACTGATACGCAGATAAGTGACCACACTGTTCGGCACCGCATGAGCAGTAGTGAGGTCAATCGTGATGGTATTTTAAAAACTCCGGTTCTTAGGCGGCTTATTGCACAATCTGAGACTGAATACTACGCCATTGACTGGTATTCTTTCGCCAGTGATGGTTCATACAACCTCATGATAACAACTTATCACAACACATTCGATGAGTGGTTTTTCATCTTACCTTTTGACTGGCGCGAAAAAGTTTCGGTGCGCAGAGATGATTCCATACCCGGTGAGAGGACCATCATTTTCTCTTACTTCTTTGAGGTTGAAGATGACCAACATTTAGATTTTCTGCGGATTTTTAAGCTTTCCGGAGCAGGTGCTCTTGAGCGAGCCGAACGTGATAACAGACAATTGCTTTTGGTTGACGGGTCTAATGCCTATGCGTTCGAATTTTTAGCACCACCGGACATTGGTATAACATTTAACGAAGAGATGATAAGAGCGAATTTCAGGCTTATTTATTCTGACTGGGTTTCACTGCGCGGATAGTTTCCGCTGTAAATCACAAGGATATGCGAAAGGAATGACATTACGTGAGAAAAATTTTGGTTCTTGAAGATGAAACAAGTATTCGCAGTTTTGTTGTTATTAACCTCAACCGTGCGGGCTATGAGGTCATTGAAGCAGGCACGGGTGCCGAGGCTTTTGAGCAACTCGGAAAGCACCCTGATATAAAGGTTGCTATTTTGGATGTTATGCTACCTGATACCGATGGGTTTGAGGTTTGCAGAAAGATTCGCACTTCCGATCCGAATGTCGGCATTATTATGCTAACTGCACGGACTCAGGAAATGGATAAGGTCACAGGTCTTATGACGGGAGCTGACGACTATATCACCAAGCCTTTTTCTCCCGCTGAACTCACCGCCCGCGTTGATGCACTATACAGACGCACGGGAACCGTTGAAGTTGTTGATTCCAGTGAACTCATTCAGGGGCCATTCCGCTTAAACACTAAAAACAGAACCCTTGAAAAAAGTGGTGAGCGCATAAAACTCACACAGGTTGAGTATTCAATCATGAAGATGTTTATGGATAACCCCGGCACAGCACTTTCACGTGAGGATATTCTAAACACCGTCTGGGGACGCGATTATTTCGGAGAGCTTAAAATCGCAGATGTCAACATCAGGCGACTTCGCATTAAGATTGAAGATGACCCTACAAACCCTACATTTATTACCACTGTATGGGGTTTCGGCTATAAATGGGGTTTGTAAGGAGTAAGTAAGTTTGGGCACTTTTTATGAGAACTTCACACGTGGGCTTCGCCGGAGATGGCTGAGAGGTACGGTTTTTATCGCACTTTGTGCTATTATTTTTGTCGTAGCCATGTTCTCTGTTTTTGTACATAGTTATTACCATGCAACTGTTCGTACAGGTCTTGAGTCCATGGCGAGGACTGCAACCGATTTTTTTGCCAACTATGTCGGCAGGTCGTTTGACGACTACTACGACAGTGCTTTACGTTATGCTGAAACATTTAGAGAAGCCAATCGCATTGAAATGCAGTTTCTAAATAGTGATGGCAGCATCATGCTCTCTTCCTCCGCTATCACCTCCGGCACATCTCCCGGCTCACCTGACATTATTAACGCAATAAGTACCGGGCAAATCTCTACATGGGCAGGCAGGCTCACAGGAACAGGTGAGCGTATTATGGCAACTTCGGCACCAATGCTTATGGGTGACGGTGAAGTCATTGGCATTATGCGCTATGTCACCAGTTTAAGACTTGTTGACCGTCAAGTTCTTCTGAACATACTCGGTGTTGTTGTCGTCGGTCTTGTTGTGCTTGCCATGGTTTTACTTCTCAACATGGTCTTTATCCGTTTTGTCATCACACCTGTGAGTGAAATAACAAAAATGTCAAGGCGTATAGCTGAGGGTAGTTATGGCATACAGATTTCAAACGATTATACTGATGAGATTGGAGATATGGTCGAGTCTATAAACGAAATGTCTTTCAAAATTGCCCAAACCGAAAAGATTCAGACAGAGTTTATATCCTCAATCTCACACGAGCTTCGCACTCCACTCACTGCCATTACCGGATGGGGTGAGACCTTAATCTATAACGATAGGCTTGATGACGACTCCAAGCGAGGCATTTCGATAATATTAGGCGAAGCTAGACGGCTCACAGAAATGGTTGAGGAACTGCTTGAGTTCACAAAATTAGAAGATGGGCGCTTTACTCTTCGCGTTGATAGTATTGATATTGCGGCAGAACTTGAGGAAACAATTTTTACTTTCAGAGAAATCCTGCACCGAGGTGAGCTCGAACTTGACTTCAACAATGACTTAGAGCACCCTCTGCTTATTCCGGGAGACCCCGACAGGCTAAAGCAGGTATTTCTCAATATTTTTGACAACGCCCTAAAGCATGGGCGTGACGGAAAACGTATTGAAGTCTACATTGGTCTGTTTGAGGAGCAGGTTCTCATCTCTATCCGTGACTTTGGCCCGGGTGTTCCCCCTGATGAGCTTGAAAATATAAAGATGAAGTTTTTCAAGGGCAAAAACTCAAAGGAACGCGGAAGTGGTATCGGTCTTGCAATCTGCGAAGAGATTATAAAACTCCACGGTGGACGATTTGAGGTTTCAAACGCCGAAACAGGCACCGGTTTTGTTGCTACCATCTCCTTGCCTGTAGCCAGAGATTCATCTGTCGCAAACGGTAAGGATTTCGGAAGATAATATACAGAAAACAACTTTATTAGTAATTTATACATTAGTGTTTTATAGGTGAGTATAGTATGAATAATAGCGAAGCAACTAGTAAAAAGAAAAGCAAGGATTTCAAAACAACCATAGGCGGACAGGCTTTGATTGAGGGCATAATGATGCGCGGCCCTAAGAAAATGGCTGTTGTTGTCAGAGGTAAGGACGGAATCGTCGAGAAGGTTGAAGATCTCAACCCCATAAAAAATCGGATCAAGATTTTAGGGTTTCCTTTCATACGCGGTATAGTCAACTTCGGCAGTTCTATGGCTATTGGAATGCGCGCTATGATGTTCTCAGCAGACTACCTCCCTGAGGAAGAACAGGAGAACCCATCTAAGCTCGACATGTGGATTGAGCGCAAGCTCGGCACTGAGAAAGGCGAAAAGGCAATAGTTGCAATTGCAGCAGTCTTGGGTGTTGCACTCTCGGTTGCGCTGTTCATGTTGCTCCCCACTTTCCTTGCCGGCTTTGTAACCAACTTTATTGAGCACCCCATACTTAGAAACCTTATTGAAGGGGTTCTCCGCATAACAATATTCCTTACTTATTTGGCACTCACTTCAAGGATGACTCAGATAAGGCGTGTCTGGGCGTATCACGGAGCAGAGCACAAGGCAATCTATTGTTACGAGAAACGCCTGCCTCTCACCGTCGAAAATGTAAGGAGTCAGTCTCCTCTCCACCCAAGATGCGGAACAAGTTTTCTCTTCATCGTTATGCTTGTCAGTATCTTAGTTTTTTCTTTCACCACGTGGGATTCCTTACTTTTGAGATTTGCACTCAGGATTGCACTCCTACCTGTTGTCGTTTCCATCAGTTACGAAATCATTCAACTTGCGGGACGATATGATAATTTCCTTACTCGAATTATTTCCGCTCCCGGAAAAGCTCTTCAGAATTTTACAACCCGCGAGCCGGACGACGACATGATTGAAGTCGCCATTAAAGCCATTGAGCATGTAATACCTGAAGATGAATCTCAGGCAGAATGGTGAGGAGTGTACAGTGGAAACATATAATGACATTTATTTAAAAACCAGAAAAACACTTAAAGCCGCCGGCATCGAATCTTCAGAGTTTGAGGCTAAACTCATTGTCTCTTCTGCCGCAGGGCGGTCACGTGCAGAAATGCTGGCACTCAGCAAGATTTATGCGACCGATAATGATGTAAAACAAAAAATTGAGCATTATACAAAACGCAGAGTTGACGGAGAGCCACTCGCCTACGTCCTTGGCGAATGGGAATTTTATGGTATCAACTTGACTGTAAATGAAAATGTGCTTATCCCTCGCACAGATACAGAGGTCTTAGCTAAAGAGGTCATCGGTCTGCTATCTCGCAAGATGTGGCAGACGAGATTGCTCGATTTATGTTGTGGCAGCGGTGCTATCGGCCTTGCTGTAGCCGCAAATGTCAGATCTACACGTGTTGTTATGGCAGATATTTCCGAAGATGCGCTTGCTATTTCTCGCGAAAACATGCTTTCGACAGGACTCAGCAGAAATATCACAGTTGTTGAGGCAGACGCTTTAGGTTCTCCGCAGAGTTTACTCGGCAATTTTGATGTTATAGCATGTAATCCTCCTTACATTCCCACAGATGTGATAGCCACTTTAGGTTCCTCGGTGAAGGACTATGAGCCTATTATAGCTCTCGATGGTGGTAAAGACGGACTAAAATATTATCGTGCTGTTTGCGAAAATTGGCTTGTTTTACTAAAGCCCGGTGGTCACTTGGCTTTTGAATGCGGAATAGATCAGTCGAAAGATGTGCAACATATAATGAAATCCGCAGGTCTGAAAGATTTGCGTGTGTATAAAGATACGCTCGGTATCGAACGCGTCATAACAGGAATGCTTTAAACCACAGTAATATAATGCGCAAAATGAACATTACTTACATGACTAATTTTGTGCCTGAAAATTTTGAAAGGAAATGGTCATTACAATGGCAGAGAAGAAAAAGTATGTTCCTGCATCTCAAGCAGGAGATAAGAAAAAAGCGCTTGAAACTGCGCTTACACAAATTGAGAAAGATTACGGTAAGGGGTCTGTTATGCGGCTTGGCGACAGGCAGGCCGTAAATGTTGAATCTATTTCTACAGGTTCAATTTCTCTGGATTTTGCGCTGGGTATCGGTGGAGTTCCGCGTGGCAGAATTATCGAAATTTACGGGCCTGAGTCGTCAGGAAAAACCACTCTTGCACTGCACATTATCGCCGAAGCTCAAAAAGCGGGTGGTGAAGCCGCATTCGTTGATGCCGAACATGCTTTAGAGCCTGCCTATGCCCGTGCCTTGGGTGTAGATATTGATAACCTGCTCATTTCTCAACCCGATATGGGCGATGATGCGCTTGCTATCACTGAGGTTTTGGTGCGCTCAGGAGCTGTGGATGTTGTTGTTGTTGACTCTGTTGCCGCACTTGTCCCACGCAGTGAAGTCGAGGGCGATATTGGCGATGCCAGTGTTGGCGTGGTGGCAAGGCTCATGTCACAGGCTCTTCGCAAACTCGCAGGGTCAATTTCAAAGACAAACTGCGTTGTAATCTTTATAAATCAGCTCCGCGAAAAAATTGGTGTCACATACGGCAATCCTGAAACTACTCCGGGCGGACGTGCTCTGAAATATTTTTCCAGTGTACGTATAGATGTGCGCCGCAGTGAGTTCATAAAAAACGGTGCCGAACATATTGGAAACCGCACACGTGCTAAGATTGTCAAAAACAAGGTCGCTCCGCCGTTTCGTGAGGGTGAGTTTGACATAATGTTTGGTGAGGGTATCTCTAAGGTTGGTGAGCTTGTTGACCTCGGTGTAAAACTAGAGCTTATTGAAAAAGGCGGTGCTTGGTACACCGTTGGCGAGACTCGTCTGCAAGGACGTGACAACGTAAAGGAATTTTTGAAAGAACATCAAGATGTCGCTGACGACCTTGAAGCTAAAATTCGCCGTGATACAATGAAGCTCATGTCTCCGCAGGAAAAAGCGGCCGCAAAAGCGGCAGGTCGTGCAATTGACATCGACGCAGAAGATTTTGACGGATAATGATAGATAATCTCGAAAGCACAAAAAAACGTGCTCTAAAGATTCTGGGAAATCGGAGTTTTTCTGAAAAAGAGATGTATGACCGCCTCGTAAATAAAGGTGAGTCACAGGAGAACTCCGAAGAGACTGTCGCATGGCTTGTCTCGCTCGGATATATTAATGACGAGACCTATGCACTGCAAATTGTGGAGCACTACAGCTACAAGGGTTATGGTCTTGCTCGTGTCAGAGATGAGCTCTACAAACGTGGGATTCCTCGTGACTTGTGGGACTCTGTACTCACTGCTATCGACAATGACGGTGCCTCAGACGCCGCTGTGGCGTTTCTGAGCAAGAAACTCAGGGGTAGCTTCGATGAAAATGACATTCGCAAGGCACGAGATGCGCTGATAAGGCGAGGTTTTAGTTATGAAGATGCAAAGTTAGCGGTAACTAAGTATTTGGAATCAAAAGAGCACTAAAGTCATGGTCATTCCGGGCTTGACCCGGAATCCCCTGAATAACGCACTAAATAAGGGATTGCTGTACTGAACTTTATTCAGTGCCGCAATGACGTGGAGACATGGAATTCCTTTCAAGTTGACGACAGTGATCAGAGGGTAGTTATGAATAAATTAATTGGTTTTATTTCGCTTGGATGTGCAAAAAATCGTGTTAATACTGAGCAGATGATGTTTTTACTGCGCGAAGCGGGTTATGCAGTTTGTGGTGATACTCAGGGTGTTGATGCAGTGGTGCTCAATACTTGCGGGTTTGTAAATTCTGCCAAATCTGAAGCTATTGACACTATCTTAGAACTTGCCGAGCTTAAGAAAAATGGCGACTTTAGCAAACTCATTGTTGCGGGCTGTTTTCCCGAGCGTTGTAAAGATGATATTTTGAGCAAGATGCCGGAGATTGATGCCGCTGTAGGCACCGGCAGTTTTGATGATATTGTTTCAGTTGTTGAAACTTTGTTTAAGCAAGGGGGCGGACTATCCTATTTTGGTGATATAAGTGCGCCTGTCAGCGAAACTGGGCGTATTCTTTCATCTTCACCTGTCTGGGCTTATCTGAAAATCGCAGAGGGATGCAATAACTTATGTTCTTACTGCTGTATTCCCCAAATCCGAGGTCGTTATCGCAGTCGCAAGATGGAGAATATTCTCGATGAGGCTAGAAAGCTTGTATCCGGCGGAGTTCAAGAATTGATTATAGTGGCGCAAGATACCACCATGTATGGGCTTGATCTGTATGGCGAACTTAGGCTCACAGCACTTTTAAGAGAGCTTGGAACTATAGAAAATCTCAGATGGATTCGCCTTCATTATTTATATCCGGATGATATTGATGATGAACTTATTGACGAAATCGCAAAAAATGATAAAATAGTAAAGTATCTTGATATTCCATTTCAGCATATCAGTGATGCCGTTATAAGCGCAATGAATAGGCGCGGCACCGGTGACAGCTATAGAGAACTTATCAAAAAACTCAGGAAACGCTTAGATAATCTCGTTCTCAGGACAAGTGTTATCACCGGACTTCCGGGTGAAGGTGATAAGGAATTCAATGAACTCTATGATTTCTTAAAAGAGACAAAAATCGAACGAATCGGAGTTTTCCCTTACTCTCCTGAAGATGGAACTCCTGCGGCACAAATGGAGCGACCTGACGAAAATATTGCAAATGAACGCTCAGAACTCATTTATCAGCTCGGTTCAGAAATTATGAAAAACTTCAGTAAAAGCAGAATCGGTGAAACTTTGACTGTGCTGACAGAGGGTTTTAATGATGATAATGTTGTGATGGCACGCAGTTTTGCTGAAACTCCCGACGTTGACGGTTATATCGCAGTTATAGGGTCAAATATTCCGATTAATGCGTTTATAGATGTTCGGATTGCGGGAATGGAAAATGGAGAATTGATAGCCGAAATGTCGTAAACGAGGAGTCTTTTTCGCTTAACATTTTTGAAAGGAATGGTCATTATTATGAATACTGCAAATAAGCTCACAATGCTCAGGGTTTTGCTAATTCCGGTTTTCCTTATTTTACTCTATCTTGACTTTCCTTACAATAATTACTTTGCACTGGGAATTTTTATAATTGCCTCCATAACCGATGGTTTAGATGGGTTTATTGCTCGCAGGCGCAACCAAATAACTGATTTTGGCAAGTTTATGGATCCGCTTGCCGATAAGATTTTGACCTTTGCCGCTATGATTTGGTTTGTTGAAGCGGGGCTTATGCCTGCATGGCTCGTACTTATTGTAATTATGCGTGAATTTTTTGTCACGGGAATACGTCTTGTCGCTGTTGCAAAAGGTAGGGTTATTGATGCATCAATGTCAGGCAAAATCAAAACAGTCGTCACCATGATCTGCCTGATTGCCATGTTTTTGCCGCTCACAACATGGATGCTCTTTGTATGTTGGGCTTTAATCGGAGCGACTACTGTTTTTTCAGGTGTCGAATATTTCTATAAAAATAAAGATGTTATGAAACTGGATATGAAATAAATGATTAGTTTTAACGGCAAGAAAAATAATGAGCCTGACGAAAACTCTGAAAATGACCCGGACTTAGTACCACAGTCACCCCGAGTTCCGCTTTGGCTCGCCGGATTTTTAGGCTTTATAGCACTCAGTGTCATCATAGGTGCATTTGTCATTGAGGCAAGAAACTCCGCAAGCGATTACGCTCCAACTCCGGACGTTTACATCCCTGTCTCCCCTGTTCAGCACGAACTGATGGAACTCAATTGGGTCGAGCAGTATTTTCTTGACATAAATCCATTCTCCAGACCCGGCGAATATATTGAACAAGTCAACGGCATAGTTATTCACAACATCGGTAATCCGGGTACAACAGCCCTGCAAAACAGAAATTATTTTAACAATCTTCAACATCGGCAATATCGATTTGCCAGCGCACACTTTATTATTTGCCTTGACGGTGCTGTCCTGCAGTGTGTCCCCATTGATGAGCTTGCCTTTGCATCAAACATAAGAAATTATGATACCATTTCCATTGAGGTCACTCATCCTGATGCTACAGGCAGGTTTACACACGAATCATATGTCACTTTGGTTAGGCTCACAGCATGGCTGAATATCAAATTTGGACTCACATCAGATGATGTCATACGCCACGCCGATATTCCGGGCATTGTGACAGATTGCCCCAGATATTTTGTTAATAATCCTGAGGCATGGGATAGGCTACTCGAAGATATAGACAATGAGATGGAGCGGCAACTTCGTCAGCAAGAAGAATAATTACCTCTTATGGTTATCTTGAAGTTTATGGCATCGCGTAAAGGAATGATCATAACATTATGAAAAATGCATTCGGTGGTTTTTTAATCTTTTTAACTAAAATACTGCTCATAGCAGTGATTTTGGCATTGTTCTCCATTGGACAGAGACTTTTCTATGCAGAAACTCTCTTCTATTTTTGGGGTAATGTTATTGTTTTGTTGCTCTATACTGCAAGCCTGTACATTGTAAGCAGGGTCTATAATGGTTTTCTATTTGGCAATGCTGCTCTTTCTGAAATATTTCTCTCCTGGATTTTATGCCTGTTGGTTGCAAATGCTTTTCTGTATCTTATACTTAGCTTGCTTGAAGATAGGATGCTCTCACTATATGGCTTTTCAATTATTTTCGTCGCTCAGGTCGTCCTTATTCTCCCTCTGGCATTTCTTATCAATAAGCTCTACTATCGGCAGAACCCTGCGCTCAAAGCGGTTATCGTATATGGCAAAAAGGACAAACTCGACGAGTTTTGCTCCATTGTCACCATGCAGCGCATTAAGTTTCGTGTGAGCCATATAGTCTCTCAAGATACTGAAACTTCGGCGCTGTTTGAAAAACTCGATTCTGCTGAGTCTGTATTTTTTCTCGATGTTGACGAAGGGAAGCAGGACATGCTCTTAGAGTATTGTTATCTTCATAATAAACACACCTATGTCCAGCCCACTTTTTCAAAAATACTCATCAATACTGCCGGCACTTTTTGGCTCTCCAACACCCCTGTTTTTTCTCTCAAAACCCCTGTCCCTGACATCGGAACATTGTTTATAAAGCGGCTGATGGATATTTTTGTTTCACTGGTTGGAATTATTTTGACAAGTTGGCTTATGATAGCTGTTTGGTTTATTGTGCGCTTTTCGGATAACCACCCTGCAATCTACAAACAAACCAGAATAACACGCGGCGGTAGGCGGTTTACCCTCTACAAATTTCGCAGTATGCGCCCTGATTCTGAAGGCGATGGTGTAGCTCGCTTGACTACAGCCGACGATAACAGAATCACACCCATTGGTCACTTTATCAGGCGTACAAGAATTGATGAACTTCCTCAACTTTTTAATGTGTTAAAAGGCTCTATGTCCGTAGTCGGGCCCCGGCCTGAGAGACCTGAAATTGCTCGACAGTACGAGGAAATCTACCCTAACTTTTCTTTTAGAACCAAGGTCAAAGCGGGCATTACCGGATTTGCTCAAATTCACGGTCGATATAATACCGCTCCTGAAGAAAAACTGTTTTTGGATATCATGTACATTGAAACTTTCTCAATTTTACAGGACACTAAATTAATGTTGCAAACTGTGCGTGTATTATTTAAGTCGTCCAGCACAGAAGGTGTTGAGCGCGATCTCACAACAGCACTTTGGCGAGGTGAGGACGAATGATTTCCATTATTCTCACTACATACAACGGTGAAAGATTCATCGCCGAACAGATAGATTCCATATTATCGCAGTCCTACAAAGATTTTAGGCTGTTTATATTCGACGATTTGTCCACCGACAACACTTTTGCTATTATCTCTGACTATGCAAGGCGTTACCCTGAGACTGTTTTTATTGAACAAAATGCTGTAAATACAGGCGGAGCTCACCACAACTTTATCAGCCAAATTGTGCGAGTTCGTAACGATTATATAATGCTCTGCGACCAAGACGACGTTTGGATGGATGATAAGATAGAACTCACCTATGAACGAATGCTTGAAATGGAGCAACTTCACGGCAGAGATACTCCTTTAATGGTTCACACCGATTTGGCTGTGACAAACGAAAATTTGCATATTGTTTCCGAATCGTACAAAACCATGGCTAACCTCGACTACAAGTTTAACAGGCTTAACAATTTAGTGGCAATGAATGTCGCCACGGGTTGCACTATCATGTATAATCGTGCGTTAGCTGAACACTTTACTGCCGCACCTGATTTTATGGTCATGCATGACTGGTGGATATCGCTTGTCGCCGCCACTTTCGGTGAAATCGGCAGTATTGAAGGTCAAACTGTGCTGTACCGCCAACACGAACTCAACAGCGTTGGCGCAAAAAACGTTCTCTCACCCCGATACATCAGGTATGTTTTGTCGAATATCGGCATTATGTCGGGCAAACTCAACGATTCTTACAGGCAGACAAGAAGTTTTTTAAAGATATACTCAGACCAATTAAACGGTGTTCAGCTTGAGCTTTTATCAGCCCATGCGTTTATGTCAAGGCGGTCGAGATTCGGTAAAATTGTTTCACTTATCAAATACAATACGTTTTTGTGCGGATTTGCCCGCAAAGTTGCACAGATTATTGTCATTTTGTTCGGATGAGGAATGGTCGTTTTGTGCCTTAAGAACTTAGGAAAGGACTGGTCATCTGCATGAGTGTTTGTGCGGGGATAGTTTCATATAATCCTGATATTTCCGGTCTTAAAAAAAATGTTGAGTCTGTTTTGAGTCAGGTTGGACAAATTTTCATTGCTGATAATGCCTCATCAAATATTTTGGAGCTTAAAGACGCTTTTTCCGACTTGCCTGTTATTTGGACTCTAAACTCTGAAAATATAGGAATGGCAGGAGCTTTAAATCAACTCCTCTCGCAAGCTGAAATTCATGGATTTGAGTGGATTTTGACACTTGATGACGATTCTGTGTGTAACGATGAAATGGTCGCTCAGCTATTGACAGCCGAAGAGCATTACGATAATATAGCTGTGGTTGCACCCCGTGTAGTGGATAGGAGAACTCATAAAGCAAACACCTCGGATGACGAGCCTTTTAATGGTTTTAGAGAGATTAATATGTGCATTACGGCAGGCAGTTTGACCAATGTGAAAGCTGTCTTGGAACACGGTGGTTTCACCGAAAAACTCTTTATCGACCATGTTGACCACGAGATGTGCCTCCGCCTCAAAGATTTTGGCTATAAAATAATAAAAGCCGGCTCTGCTGAGATTTTTCAGGAATTTGGTGCCGAGTCGTCACGCAGGCGTTTTTTATGGAAAGTCTACACTCAGAGAGGATATTCCCCTGTCCGTGTCTATTATCAGACAAGAAATTCGCTGTTTATGGTTCGTAAATATGGCGGCAAATTTGACAATAGACCCCGTTACTTCTATTTTTACTTGATTTTTTCGTTTATCGCAAAATTTATCTATGAACCAAGACGATTTGCTCGACTCAGAGCATTTTGTAAAGGCTACGTTGACGGAATGGGCAAGTCATTTTTATAACACAATGTATCTATTCACCATCTAGCAGATGACGGGCAGTTTGCACTGGTTTTTCGGGAGAACAGCGGTGTAGATCCCGGTGGCTCCCGAAAAATCAGGGTAAATCGCCCGTCATATGCGGGGGGTATTGAATATTAAAAAACTGAAAGGATTGGTCATTTATATGAAAGGTATTGTTCTTGCGGGGGGTGCCGGAACACGGCTCTATCCACTAACGCAGGTCACCAGCAAACAGCTTCTTGCGGTTTATGACAAGCCTATGATTTATTACCCGCTCTCCACTCTTATGCTTGCGGGGATTCGTGATATTTTGATTATTTCAACTCCTGAAGATTTGCCGAATTTTGAGAGGCTTCTCGGAGATGGAAACGGAATGGGGATTAACCTGTCTTACAAAGTCCAGCCCTCACCCGATGGGCTTGCTCAGGCTTTTATCCTTGGGGAAGAATTTATAGGCTCTGATAAGTGCGCCATGATTTTGGGCGACAACATCTTTTACGGCAACGGTTTTTCCAGTATGCTCCAAGTGTCAGCGGCAAAATCAAAAGGTGCTACCGTATTCGGATATTATGTCGACGACCCTGAGAGGTTTGGGGTTGTCGAGTTTGACGAAAATAATAAAGCAATCAGCCTTGAAGAGAAACCAAAAGAACCCAAATCAAACTACGCCGTCACGGGGCTATACTTCTATGATAATAAATGTGTTGAGTATGCAAAGAGTTTAAAGCCCAGTGCCCGCGGAGAGCTTGAAATCACCGATTTAAACCGCATTTACCTCGAAAACGATGAACTGGAAGTAAGGCTTCTTGGGCGCGGTTATGCGTGGCTCGATACGGGAACAATAGACAGCCTTGTGGATGCCTCCAACTTCATAATGGCTGTTGAAAAAAGGCAGAGCATTAAAATTTCTGCTATGGAAGAGATTGCCTTTCGTATGGGCTTTATTGATTCCGCACAGCTTGAAAAGCTGGCAGTGGGTTACGGCAAATCTCCATACGGCGAATATTTAAAGAAAGTTTTGAGCGGTAAAATTAAATGACAGTTACAGAAACTAAACTGAGCGGCGTTTTTATTATTGAGCCAAAAGTTTTTGGTGATGCGCGCGGATGGTTTATGGAGACCTACAGCAAAATAAAAACTCCTGAGATTGAAGCCGATTTTGTGCAGGACAACCACAGCTTTTCCGCCCTTAAAGGCACTCTCCGAGGTATCCATTTCCAAAATCCACCGATGGCACAAGCTAAACTTCTGCGTTGCAGCCGTGGAGCGATTATGGATTTCGCCGTGGATTTGCGCCCAAACAGCAACACTTTTAAACAGTGGGTTGGCGTCGAATTGTCGGCCGAAAACAACAAGCAACTTTTTGTGCCGCGCGGTTTTGGACACGGCTTTATTACACTCACGGATAATTCTGAGATAATATATAAAGCGGATAATTATTACAGCCCTGAGCACGACTCCGGGATTTTATGGTCTGATCCTGAGATTGGGATAGATTGGGGAGCGGAGCAGCCTATTTTATCAGAGAAAGATAAGACGTTACCATTACTGAAAGGAATTACATTATGAGAATACTTGCTACAGGTGGTGCAGGATTTATTGGTGGGAATTTTATTCACGATACATTAGATAGACACCCCGAGGACATAATAATTTGCGTGGATAAACTCACTTATGCAGGAAACATGGAGACTCTTTTTCCGATTTTTGACCATGAAAACTTTCATTTCGAGAGGGCTGATATTGCCGATGCTCCAGCTATTAAGGCAATTTTTGAAAAGCACAAGCCTGATGTTGTCATAAACTTTGCTGCTGAGAGCCATGTTGACAGAAGTATTGAAGATCCCGGCATTTTCCTGAGAACGAATATTCTCGGTACACAGGTACTCTTAGATGCCGCTCGTGAATTTGGTGTAAAGAGGTATCATCAAGTTTCCACAGATGAAGTCTATGGTGATTTACCACTCGACAGACCTGATTTACTATTCACCGAGGAGACCCCAATACACACATCCAGCCCGTACTCCGCTTCTAAGGCGGGAGCGGATTTGCTCTGTCAAGCCTACGCTCGCACCTATAAAATGCCTATAACCATTTCTCGTTGCAGTAATAACTACGGCCCCTACCATTTCCCCGAAAAACTAATTCCACTCATGCTTATCAATGCCATGCAGGATAAGAGTTTGCCGGTCTATGGCAAGGGCGAAAATGTGCGCGACTGGCTCTATGTTATCGACCACTGTCGCGCCATTAACTTGATTGTAAGAAACGGCACACCGGGTGAAGTGTACAACATCGGCGGGCACAACGAGCGCACCAATATTGACGTCGTCAAGGCAATTTTAAAGCAACTGGATAAATCTGAGTCTCTGATTAACTATGTCACAGACCGTCCGGGGCATGATATGCGTTACGGCATTGACCCTGCAAAAATGAATAATGAGCTTGGGTGGCTCCCTGAGACCAACTTTGAGGACGGGCTTAGCCTTACAATAGAGTGGTACCAAAATAACGAGAGCTGGTGGCAAAATGTTCTCGATGGCGAATATCAAAATTACTATGACAAAATGTACGGGGACCGGTAGACTCAAGTTATATTGGGGGAAACATGATTTTAGTTACAGGTGCTGTTGGGCAACTTGGGTCTGATGTTGTCGCTGAACTTAATAGGCGCAAGCTCCGTTGCATGGGTGTTGATATGGTGTCTGCACCCGGTGTTGACGTGCTTGATATTACAAATAAAGAGGCTGTTTTTGAGTATATACGCTTAAAACAGCCTAAGAGCATTATTCATTGTGCGGCTTATACTGCTGTTGACAAAGCCGAAGATGAGAGCGAGTTGTGCTTTAAGGTTAATGTCAGCGGCACTGAGCACCTTGCTCTTGCCGCTCGTGAAATTGACGCTGAGATGATTTATATCAGCACTGATTACGTTTTTAAAGGCGATGGGGATGAGCCTTATGAGACAGATTCCCCCACCGAAGCTGTTTCTATCTATGGTAAAAGTAAGCTTGCGGGTGAAGAGTCTGCACATAAAATTTTAGAAAAGCTCTACATTGTGCGTATTTCTTGGGTGTTTGGCAAAACAGGTAATAACTTTGTCAAGACCATGCTAAAGCTCGCTGAAACTCGCGATGAGCTGAGTGTCGTAAGCGACCAAGTTGGTAGCCCTACCTACACTCCCGACCTCGCAACTTTGCTGTGTGACATGGCTCTTTCGGGTAAGTACGGGGTGTATCACGCAACAAACGAGGGCTTTTGCTCTTGGGCAGAATTTGCCGAGCTAATTATGGAGCTGAGCGGCAATAATTGCAAAATAAACCACATTACTACAGCTGAGTATCCCACCAAGGCGGTCAGACCGCAAAACTCCAGGCTTTCCAAGCTCTGTTTGGATAATGGCGGGTTTAACCGACTACCCGACTTCGGCGATGCGACAAAACGGTTTTTAATTGACTTTTTGGGGGAAGTAAGGTAGAATTACTGATTAGAAATCACGTTATGAAATATTTAGGTGAGTGGGTATGATTAAGATTTCCGGCTTAGGCAAAGTAATAGTATTCGTAATATGCCTTATTCTTGCTATATTAGCTCTTTTTTCGATACTTTCTTTCATTTTTACAGGCACTTTCACCCCAGGACTTACACCCGGCAATAGGGTGTCACATACATTTTCCCAAGATGAGTTATATCGAGAACTAAAAGACTTTGAACTGCTTGAAAATGGTGTTATTCGTTCCACATCAACCGACCCGTGGATTGTGCTGCGGACTAACCCACTGTTTGCGGGAGATATGATAACCATTGATGTCAGCGGACTCAGCATTGATGGGGCAATGGCTCAGATTTTTTTTGCATACGGAAATGATTATTTTACTGAGGCGAATTCGGTACGATTTGTACTCACAAACGGCGCTAACTTAGTTTCCCTGCCAAATACAACCTATTCCACCCTTAGGTTGGATTTAACCGACCAACGAGATGTTTCTATGATTGTCAACGAGGTTTCACTTGCAAACTACGCCGTCTTATCTTGGATGTTTTGGGTTACATTCTCCGCACTCACAATAATGGGCTCTGTCTTGCTCTATCTTTACTTTTTCAAGCGGCATATCGTCAAACATGCACGGATGATTTTGAATGATTACGTTGTAAACGATATTGTCGGTGGTGTGGTAGCCGACAAGAATAACCCTGAGTACGCAGGTTTCGTGGGGCTTTTTAGGCATAGCCGATTCTATTGGATATGCGTTACTACGGTTGTGACTCTGTGCTACGGTTTTATGCTCACAAACCGCACAATTGTCATTGATGATGCTCTTTTTGAATCTACTTTCATGGAGCACGGTGTTTTAATCGCCGCCGGACGGTGGGGATATGTACCACTCCTCAATATTTTCAATACATATTCGCTGTTGCCTTTCTGGCGTGCTTTTATCGGTCTGATTTTTATGGTGATAGGCATAACGCTGATTTGTGGCTTGCTAAGAAGATATTCCGGTGGAAGATTTGATGATAAGGCGTCTGCAATTTTTGCAAGTACGGCAATTTCTTTCCCGTGGATTGCCAATCTATTCATCTTCACCGTCGCAACAGTGGAAGTCGGGTTGATTTTCCTCTTAACTTCTCTCAGTATTTACTTCGCTGCAAAGTGGTTTATTGAGAAAAGGAGTTTTCTATACTCCATTCCTGCTTTATTAATTTTAGGATATTCAACTGCTTTTTATGAAATAACTATCATGTTATTTTTGATGAGTGGTTTTTCGCTTTTGTTTATCCACTACCTTGTCACTAAAGAGGATAAAGAATTCACAGGGCTTGTAGTACGGTCGCTCAAACTCTTGGTTATTGTCGGCATGGGACTTCTGTTTTGGTGGGGCGGTGTCGTCTTTTTCCAATATATTTTTGACATTGAGCATTTATATTATGTCGATGGTTTCGTCACCCACAACAGAACCACCGTATTCTCGCTTATCAGGTCAATTGTCAGTTTTACGCTGCTGTTCTTTAACCAACGTATTCTCAGGCCAATGGCAGGTAGTGAAATTGACACTATAATTTGGATTGCCACTGTAGTTTTAATCATTATTGGGCTTATCTTTACACTAGCTAAGAAAAAGCCTACGCTACTGCTACTCTCCCTTGCAATTGCGTTGTCTGCGTTTAGTATGCACTTTATAATCGGTAGTCTTTTCCCTCCTTACAGAATGATTTTAACGTTCTTCTTCTTAATTGCTTTTGTGTCGTCGCTATTATACTTGGTGATAAAAAACATAGAGATTTCAAAGGGCAGGTTTAATTTTAAGTTCAAATATTTAGCAATCTTATTGGTTGTCTGGGTTGTTTTCTTCCAGTCAAGGGAAATGAATAATACTTTTAACTTGGATTATCAGCGTTATCAGCGAGATGTTATGATAATGCACTCTATTGTCCAAGAGATAGGAATAGGCGAGGAAAGACCTATACTCTTTATCGGTCATGCGCCAAATCCATTGATTGCTATGGAGTTTGCAGGGCTTTCGATATTTGATGTTTCACGCGACACACCATATCATGAGCTTTACACGAGTTGGATTCACGCCTTTTTTGAAGCACATCATTTCCCGATAACTCGTCCTGTACATGTTGATACGGCTGAACTCCAGTTTAGAATGTTAGGTATGCCAAATTGGCCTCATTACGGTTTTGTCAGAGAGTTTGACGAATATATCATAGTAAGGCTCGGCCCGTCTGCGTGGGATTAGATGCTGGGGAGTAATGCTTAATGATAGATGTATCTTTAGTTATTCCGTTTTTAAATGAAGAAGAAAATCTGGGCGAGCTTATGTCGCAACTGGATGAATATGCCCATACCCAAAGCTTCGCCATCGAAGCTGTTTTTGTCGATGATGGCTCTACTGACTCCTCTGTGGAGATTCTCAGAAAAATGAATCCACAAAATGTTAAAGTCAGACTCATTCGCCTGTCTAAGAATTTCGGTTCCCACGCAGCAATCAGAGCGGGAATCACTCAGGCAAGCGGCAAGTACACCATGTTTTTTTCTGCGGATTTGCAGGAGCCGTTTTCAATGATTGATGAGATGTTTAGCAAATCTTTAGAGGGTTACGATATTGTCATGGCGCGTAAAGCGTCTGTGCAAATTCCTTTTTTTGAGAGACTTTTTTCTAATTTGTACACCTCACTCATACGCAAATACGCCATAAAAGATTATCCCGCAGGTGGTGCGAACAATATTTTGTTCAGCAAAAAAGTGAAAGAGCAAATTTGCAATAACGCTGAAAACAACTCATCGATTTTCTTGCAAATTTGCAGCTTTGGCTTTAAACGCACCAGTATTGATGTCTCTTTAAATCAGCGCCATAAAGGGCAATCTAAGTGGACTTTTTCCAAGCGTGTCAAGCTTTTTATAGATTCATTTGTCGCCTTTTCTTACACGCCTATCAGGGTTATAAGTTTGATGGGTATTTTACTCTTTCTTGCCGGGGTAATATATGCGCTTTGGATTGTGATCGCTCGGCTCACGGGGTTTGTTGATTTTGACGCAGGTTTCCCCACGCTTGTCAGTGTTCTGTTGGTTGGATTTGGACTTACGAACTTTTCTCTCAGTGTTGTTGCCGAGTATATTTGGCGTACTCTGGATGCATCGCGTAACCGCCCTGTTTTTATCATTGATACTGTCGAAGAACTTCCTAAAGGAGATACGGCGTGAGTGAAATGAATATTCCTGTTATAATTCCATACACCGACCACCGCGAAGCTGAGGAGATGGCTAAGGTTGTGGCAAGTGGTTGGGTTGCGCAGGGTCCCAAGGTCGCTGAATTTGAAAGTGCTGTTGCAAAACATGAGGGCATAGCTCACGGCATCGCCACAACATCTTGTACAACTGCACTGCACCTCACATTGTTTGCCCTTGGAATCAGTTCCGGACAGGATGTGATTGTTCCATCATTTACATTTGTGGCAAGTGCGAATTCAATTGCCCACACAGGCGCGAATCCACGCTTTGTTGACATTTTTAGGGAAACTTTTTGCATTGACCCTAATTCTGTAAAGCAGTTTATCGAGATGAATTATTCACAGCGAGGTGATAGTCTCGTTCACAAAACAGACGGCACGACTCTGACCGCCATCTTGGCTGTGCATCAATTTGGACTCTGTGCCGATATACCTGCGCTGACTGAGATTGCCGATGAATATGGGTTACTCATTATAGAAGATTCTGCCTGTGCCTTGGGCGCAAAGGCTTCCGGGAAAAACCAGGGAAGTTTCGGCAATCCATCGTGCATCAGTTTTCACCCCCGCAAAAGCATTACCACCGGCGAGGGCGGAATGATTTTGACTGATAATGAGCAGTTCGCCAAACGTCTGCGTGGACTGCGTAGCCACGGCGCATCTACAAGTGAAGTAGCCAGACACAACTCAGGTGGTTTTCTTCTTCCGGCATTTGACGATATTGGCTATAACTACCGCATGACCGATATTCAAGCCGCAATGGGGTTGGCGCAGATGGAAAAGTTTGATTTTATACTCAAAACTCGCCGCGAAAAAGCTGCAAGATATAATGAATTGCTCGCAGGATTAGATATTCTTACAACTCCAACAGAACCTGACGGTTATTACCACACATACCAAAGTTATGTCTGTATGCTAAATTTTGACGGTTTGACCACCGAACAAGGCGGAGAGAAAAGAGACAACTTACTTTCCGAGTTAGAGAAACGGGGCGTAGCCACAAGGCAAGGCACACACGCATCACACACACTTGAATGCTATAAAAAACTCTATGGATTAAAGCCCGAAGCTATCCCCAACTCATGGGCTTGCGACAGATTATCACTGACATTGCCGCTCTATGTGCAAATGACAGAAGCGGAGCAAGATTATGTTACTCTGCAGTTAAAAGAGGTTTTAGTTCTGTGCAAAAACTAGCAGATAATATGTTGTTTGCGTAGTCTTTTTTGCGAGAACAGCGGTGTAGATCCCGATGGCTCGCAAAAAAGCGTAGCAAATTACATATTATCTGCGGGAACGATGCAGTTTGAACAGTTTCTGAAAGGAATGAATAGCGGTTTGAAGAATATACGAAATAAACGAGTTTTAGTTACGGGTGGAGCGGGTTTTATTGGCAGCCATCTTGTTGACAGCCTTGTAAGTGAAGGCGTTAGGCATGTCGTTGTTGTGGACAACTTCTTTTTGGGTAAAGAGGAAAATCTCGCTTTGGCAAAAGGCCGCATAAAACTCTATCGTGATGACGCAAGCGACTGGGGCACAATGAGTGCGATAATCAAGACAGAGAAAATAGATGTCATTTTTAATCTTGCCACAATCGCACTGAACTACTCGTTTTTTAACCCATACACCGCATATATGGTCAACGTCAACCTTGCCGATACAATGCTCAGATTGCTAAAAGAAAACATGTACGAAACCCTTATACATGTCAGTTCTTCTGAAGCATATGGCACTGCTCTCTATTCACCAATGGATGAGGGACACCCGCTAAACCCAACCACTCCGTATGCGGCGGGTAAGGCTGCGGCTGATTTAATGATTCAGTCATTTTACAATATGGAGCCGCTCGATATCTCCATAATTCGCCCCTTTAACAACTATGGTCCTCGACAGAACATTTCGGGTAATTTGGCGGCTATTATCCCTGCCACCGCGAGACGCTTACAAAACAGGGAAATGCCCATTATTGAGGGCGACGGTCTGCAAACACGTGATTTTATTTATGTGAGCGACACTGTTCGCGGACTACTTCTTGCGTATGAAAAGGAGCAGAGCCGCCGTAAGGTCATAAACCTCGGCACCGGTATTGAGCTTCCCATAAATGACTTAATCGGCGGGATTTGCAAACACTATGGTTATCGTGGTAAAATTGATAAACAGCCTGCACGACCCGCCGATGTCAAGCGGCTCTGTGCGGCTTCCGAACTCGCCAAAGAGATTTTAGGCTTTACATCCGAGGTCTCATTTGAAGAGGGACTCAAGTCCACCCTTAATTGGTATGAGGGACGATACTCAGAATAATTGGAGGAAAAGGATATGAATGTTGTACACGTAGGTTATGGCTACTGGGGTGCCAATGTGGCTAAGAATCTCGCGAGGTCTAAGAAAGTAGGTCTCTTTGCTGTTTGCGATATGAACCCTGAGAATTTAGCCAGAGCAAAGGCTCTGTATGGCGACAATGTTCGCTATGAGAAAAGCTATAAATCTTTCATAGATAATCCTGATGTCGATGCTTTTGTTCTTGCCGTGCAAACTGAGCCCAGTTTTGAGATTGCAAAGGATATTTTAAGTGCGGGCAAGCATTTGTTTATAGAAAAACCCATTGCCACCAATGCCGAGCGTGCTCAAATTCTCACAGATATGGCTAGAGAAAAAAATCTCATTTTGCACTGCGACCATATCATGATTTTCCACCCGATTATTCGTTACATTAAAAAGATGGTTCAGTCAGGTGAGCTTGGAGATATCACCAGCATTGAGGTGTCTCGTGCAAATCTCGGTCCTGTGCGCATGGATGTCACTGCCATGATGGATCTTGCAGTACACGACATTGCTGTTGTTGATTACTTGACGGATGGTAAAATCCCTCTCTCTGTTCATGCTGTCGGTGAAAAGCTCTATGGTGAGCAGGAGACGCTCACATTTCTTACGATGAAATATGACGGATTCATTGCCCATATAAAGTCCAGTTGGATTTCCCCCGTAAAAGAGCGGACTACGCTGGTATGCGGTACTAAGAAAATGGTCATTTTCGATGATATGCGCGGCATGGATAAGCTATCGATTTTTGACTGCGGCATTGTAAAGCGTGATGAGCATGACGAGTATGGGCTGTACGAATTTAAGGCTCGCACGGGCGATATTTTATCCCCCTACATTCCGCAAGAAGATGCGCTTTTAAACAGCATTGAGCATTTTGCCGACTGTGTAAAGTCCGGCACTCAGTCTATTTCAAACGGCGAACAGAGTGTTAAGGTCATGAAAATCTTAGATAAGGCGCATGAGAGCATGCGTGGGTTCTGATGCTTCGGTGGTCGGCTGAAAACAGATAATTTGTTCCGCTTTTTTTCGAGCCATCGGGATCTACACCGCTGTTCTCGAAAAAAGACTCCACAAACCATCCCTTTTCAGCCTAGTCTGTACAAAAACGGAAACAAGTTATAACTTAGAATTTTATGAAAGATGTGGTCATTATAATGAAGGTACCTTTTTTGGATTTGAAACGACAATATGAGCAGATTAAGGTTGATATTGAACCTAAAATTATCGAGGTGGCGCGGAGCGGCGCTTATATTGGTGGTAAGTATGTCGAGACTTTTGAAGCTGAAATGCGTGAATATCTAGGTGTAAAACATGTTATCTCGTGTGCAAACGGCACAGATGCTCTTATGATTGCTCTTCGTGCTTTTGATGTCGGCGTCGGTGACGAGGTTATTACAACTCCGTTTACTTTTTATGCGACGGCTGAGGCTATTGCCGCTGTCGGTGCTGTTCCTGTTTTTGTCGATGTGAATGAGAGTGATTTTAATATTGACCCAAGTAAAATTGAGGCTGCAATAACTCCTAAGACCAAAGCTATTATGCCTGTGCACATTTTTGGGTGGTCTTGCGATATGGAGGCTATAAACGATATTGCACGCAAACATAATTTAAAGGTTGTTGAAGATGCGGCGCAGGCTATTGGTTGTGAGTATAATGGGCGTAAAATAGGCGCTTCGGATAATATCGTCACTTTTTCGTTCTACCCGACCAAAAACCTAGGTGCTTTCGGTGATGCGGGTATGGTCACTACCGATGACGATGATTTGGCTATTGTGCTAAGGGCTTTGCGTGAACATGGTATGGCAAAGAACGGTGCGATGGCTCAAGAGATTTTGTATGGTATAAAAGATGAGTTTGCCATGGATTCTGTCACAGATTCTCTCTACAACCCTTACAAATACTACAACTACATTGTTGGTTACAACTCACGGCTTGACGCTATGCAAGCTGCGATTTTGAGCATAAAGCTAAAGCATCTCGACGAGTATAATAAAAAGCGCAGTGATATTGCTTCCATTTATGAAAAAGGACTTTGTGATGTTGTTCGGACTCCTGTGGCTCCTAAAAATGGTAAGAGTTGTTTTCATCAATATGCTGTTTTAACTGAGGACAAAGAGGGACTTGGGGCTTTTTTAGGTGAAAAAGGTGTTGGCACCGGAGCTTTTTATCCTGTGCCCCTGCATCTCCAAAAGGCTTTTATCAACCTTGGTTACAAGGAGGGCGATTTGCCTGTTGCCGAGGGACTTGCTAAGAGGTCTGTCTGTCTCCCTATCTTCCCTGAGCTAGACGCCGAAGAGGCTGAGTATGTGGTACAATGTATACGCGAGTTTGCGTAGATTCTAAATAGAGGGAATGGTCATTTAAATGTCTGTGTTTATTCATGCTACTGCTGATGTCAGCTCTGATGCTTCAATTGGTGCGGGCTCTAAAATTTGGAATCTTGCGCAGGTGCGTGAAAATGCCACTCTTGGAGAAAACTGCATTGTCAGCAAGAATGTTTATATTGATACCGGTGTTATAATCGGCGACAATGTCAAGATTCAAAATAATGTCAATGTCTATAATGGGGTCACTATTGAGGATGATGTGTTTCTAGGGCCTTCCATGACTTTTACTAACGATAAGAACCCTCGGGCTATGAGTCCAAACTGGGAGATCACTCCTACTCTTGTTCGGCGCGGAGCTTCCATTGGGGCTAACGCCACCATTGTCTGCGGTGTCACTATTGGGGAGTTCGCCATGGTTGGTGCCGGTGCTGTTGTCACCCGTGATGTACCTGCTCATACGCTTGTCGTTGGGAACCCTGCACGTAGAATTGGGAATGTTTGCCGATGCGGTGCTCGGGTCGCAGATGAAACAACTGTCTGCTCTGATTGCGATATTTGACAAACTTCGTTAAAAACTGTAAACTATTTTATAAGCGAACTTGGACGTGAGCGGGACGGTATGTGAAATATTTTTTGACGGCCGGCGTGTCGTAGCCCCCGTTCCGCCAAAAAATATTTCACACACCGTCCCGCTCGCTGTGCGTCGTGTGGAGGAAAATATCTTTTATGAAAATCTTTGATGCACCTTGGGAGAAGCGTAATCTTGGCGTTGTTTCTCAAGAAATAAATCTTGAAATAGGCGACACTCCTTCTGACTTGGATTGTCTTTCCGATTTGGATTGTGATTATGCTGTTGCGCGTGTTCCTGCGGGACTGGTTCCGCTTATGTTTAAGCTTGAGGATATGGGGTTTCGCTTTATTGAGACTATTTTACATGTTGAGCATGACCATAAGAATATTGGTTCTTCGCTCAATTCCGTCGCCAAGAGGATTTCTGATAGTGTAACGTATGCTGAGATGAATGAAAACGAGCTTGAAGAGCTTTGGGGTGAGATTCGTGGAGGGATTTTTTTCACAGATCGAATTTCGCTTGACCCTGCTTTTTCTCCTGAGTTGGCGGCTAATCGATATGTTGGGTGGATTGGTGATTTGCTGGAGCGCGGCGGTAAGGTTTTTAAGTGTTCTCTCAAGGATGATATTTTTGGTTATTTTACCAGCATTATTAATGCAGATAACTTCAATGTTGTAAATAATATTGGTATCTATAAGAAGTATGAAAATGCAGGTCTTGGAATGGCGCTTATCAACACGATTATTCGTCATTCGTCTGAGTCCGGGGCAAAAAAGCTCATTGGGGGCATGTCTGCAAATAATTTGCCTTCCCTGAAATCTCAAGTTGCAGCAGGTTTCCAGATTATCGGCATCGATTACATCTATGTGTGGCACCGCACCACCTAGGGGTTATTGTTTGCACTAACCCACGTAGGGGCGACCGTCCCCGGTCGCCCGCAATCTAGTAAAAATATAATACGAGGAGCGTTTTAAAATGAACTTAGAAAAATACAACGGAGCGTTTTTTACTGCTTTTAAGCTGTCTGAGGCACAGCTTGGTGAAAAACTTGAATATCAGTCTATCCCTGAGTGGGATTCTGTTGGACATATGTCTTTGATTGCAGAGCTTGAGGATGCTTTTGATATTATGATGGACACTGAGGACATCATTGTTTTGTCCTCATATGAAAAGGGCAAGGAAATCTTGCGTAAATACGATGTTGAAATTTAATTCATAACTGAAAATGCTTGAAAGGAGTTGTCATTTTTATGCTACTCAAAGATAAGGTAACTCTTATTACAGGTGCTCGGCGTGGAATTGGCCGTGCCATCGCTCGGCTTTTTGCTGAAAATGGTGCTATTGTTTATGCAAATGCCGTCAGTGAGGGTAGTCTTGACGACTTCGCTTGCGATAATATTTTTCCTATTTACTTTGATGTCACTGATACTTCTGCGACTAAGGCTGCAATTATGCGTATAAAAAAGGAGCAGGGACGGCTTGATTCGCTTGTCAACAATGCAGGTATTATGCACACTGCGCTTATCGGTATGGCGGACACTGCTACCACCCACAAAATGTTTGATGTCAATGTACTTGCGGTTTTGGAGCTTGTACAGCTTGCCGCTCGTTTGATGACAAGACAGAAGTCCGGTTCTATTATTAATTTGTCCAGTATTGTTGGTGTCAACGGGCAGAGTGGCCAGCTAGCTTATTCTGCTACTAAGGGTGCTGTTATTGCTCTTACGAAGTCTGCAGCCAAGGAGCTTTCTCCTTCAAATGTTCGTGTGAATGCTATTGCTCCGGGCATGATTGACACTGACTTACTCAGTGTTCTCAGTGCTGAAAGTGCTGAACTCAGTAAGTCTCAGATTGGCATGGGCAGGCTCGGAACTCCTGATGATATTGCCAAAGCGTGCTTGTTTTTCGCTTCGGATTTATCGGAATATGTCACCGGACAAGTTCTCGGTGTTGATGGGAGCATGACTTTATAATGTTTCTAAACATAGATAAGCACAACCCAAATAGTATTTCCGCCATATATGAGGACACAGAACTCACTTATGGTGAGCTTGTAGAGGCTTCTCGGCAAATGTCATTTTCGCTCAGAGGACGCACTTTAGTGTTTGCTCTTTGTGAAAATGTTATTGGTTCTCTGGTTGGATATGTGTCTTTTTTGTCAAATGATGTAGTCCCTCTCTTGCTGGATAGCGAGATACCGATGGAACTGATTGATGCTTTGATTAGTAAGTACAACCCATCATTTATCTGGACACCTGACAGGCATTCTTTTAAGAATTTTAGTAAAATTTATAGCGCATTCGGATATACGCTCTACAACACGAAGCTTGACCCTTTCCCACTCAACGAAAAGCTCGCCCTACTTGCCACAACTTCCGGCTCCACCGGCAGTCCAAAGCTGGTTCGTCAGAGTTATGCGAATATAATGAGTAATGCAATGAATATCAGCGAATACCTGGGTCTAAACAGCTCCGAGCGACCTATCACCACTTTGCCTATGCAATACGTGTACGGGACTTCTGTTATAAACAGTCATCTTTTCTCAGGTGCAGCTATACTCCTCACGACTAAGGGAATTTTACAAAAGGAGTTTTGGGATTTTTTCAAAGAGCGAAAGGCTACCTCGATTGCCGGAGTTCCTTACACCTACGAAATGCTAAAAAAGCTCCGTTTTACTACAATGCAGTTACCTTCACTTAAAACCATGACTCAGTCCGGCGGAAAATTAGACCCTGGGCTCCATAGATTTTTTGCCGAATATGCAGGCAATAGCGGCAAACATTTTGTTGCCATGTATGGTGCCGCCGAGGCTACGTCTCGTATGAGCTACCTGCCGCCTGAAAATTCGCAGGGCAAGTACGGCTCTATCGGAATCGCAATACCGAATGGGCGGTTTGAGCTTGTCGATGAATCGGGAAATGTATTACTTGACCCAAACACCATGGGAGAGCTTGTGTACTACGGCGATAACGTGACACTTGGATACGCCGAGTGCGGCGAGGATTTAGCTAAGGGCGACGAGCGTTTCGGGCGGCTTGAGACCGGAGACTATGCCACTTGTGATGAAGATGGTTTCTACACAATTGTTGGCAGGAAAGCTCGGTTTTTGAAGATTTTCGGAAACAGGGTTAGCCTAGATGAGACTGAACTTCTTATAAAATCGTCTTTTCCTAATCTTGAGTGTGCCTGCGCAGGGGTTGATGATAAGATGTATATTTTTATCACAGACCAAGCTTTTGAAGAGAGCATTTTGCAGCACATCACTCGTCTCACATCACTTCATCCGCTTGCTTTTACTATAAAAATTGTGGATGAGATACCAAAAAACACAGCGGGGAAAACGCTGTATTCAAAGTTGGAAGAACACTATGAAAACTCTTGAGCATTTCTACTCGATTACTCCATATAGTCTCGACAAGCCGGATAAAGAAGAGCTCCTGACAGAGCGGCTTTTAAGCCTGACAGAGCGGCATATTCAGGAGTGTCCTGACTATGCCTTAATGATGCGTGGCATTGGCTTTAACCCTTCGGATTGCAGAAGTTACTATGACATACCTTTTTTGCCCGTTAGTCTCTTTAAAGAACTTGAGCTACTCAGTATTGACAGGGCGGATGTCGTCAAAACTATGACTTCTTCCGGCACAACCGGTCAAGCTGTTTCAAAGATATATCTCGACAAGGATACTGCCACAAATCAACAGAAAACTCTTGCAAAGATTGTCTCGGATTTTACCGGAGCTTCGCGTATGCCTATGATTATTATTGACAGTGCGTCCACTCTAAAGGACAGGAATTTGTTCTCGGCGAGAGGTGCGGGTATTTTGGGCTTTTCTATTTTTGGAACTGATAGAATTTATGCTCTCGATGAAAACATGGAGCTTGATATACCTGCTCTGGAGGCTTTTCTTGAAAAACATAGTGGCAAAAATATCTTCCTCTTTGGTTTTACTTTTATGGTGTGGCAACATTTTTATTTGGAGCTGAAACGCCATAATATAAATCTCGATTTGAGTCGTGGTATTTTGATTCACGGCGGCGGTTGGAAAAAGCTCATTAGCCAGTCGGTTTCAAAGGGTGAATTTAAGGAGCGACTTTGTGAGTTAAGCGGGCTTTCACGGATTCACAACTTCTATGGAATGGTCGAGCAGACAGGGTGTATTTATGTGGAGTGCGAGTTTGGGCATCTTCATGCTTCTATTTTTTCTGATGTAATTACACGCAGGTTTATTGATTTTTCGCCATGCGATATTGGTGAGTCCGGCATAATTCAGGTTGTCTCTTCTCTACCCGAATCTTATCCCGGTCACTCTTTACTCACGGAGGATGAGGGTGTTATTTTAGGTGAGGACGACTGCCCTTGCGGCAGGCTCGGTAAATATTTCGAGATTAGCGGGCGGCTGAAACAAGCAGAGATAAGGGGGTGCAGTGATACTTATGATGGTACTCGGTAACTTAGATAATATAGGCAGTGTTCCTGCTTTGCCTCCATTTGATGAGGGTGTTTTGGAGTTTTTCTCCGATTTGTCAAGGAGCTTGACTAAAGTTCGAGAATATTCTGATGTCGCCACGTTTGGTTTTTGGTGCAGGAAGGCGGCTCTTCTCGCTGAGAAGGCTAAGTATGATGATTTAGATTCTCGACTCGGTAGAGGTGTTGTGTTTCATTCGACTCCTTCTAATGTGCCTGTGAATTTTGCTTTTAGTTTTGCCGCAGGGCTTCTTTCGGGCAATGCAAATATAGTCCGTCTGCCGGGTAAAGATTTTGAGCAGGTTTCGATTATTACTGATGCGGTGGCGGAGCTTCTCGCGGATAAGCACAATAACTTGGCTCCGTATGTCTGCTTTGTGAAGTATCCACCGGATAGGTCTCTGCATGATAGGTTTTCTTCAATCTGCGATGTGCGGGTCATTTGGGGCGGCGACGGCACTATCCGGGAACTGCGAGAGTCTTCTCTCAAGCCTAGGGCTATTGAGCTCACTTTTGCCGACAGGTATTCAGCCGCTGTTATCAATGCTGATGGGTATTTAGTATCTGCCGATAAGGCTAAAATCGCTCAAGATTTTTACAACGATACTTATTTTAACGACCAAAACGCTTGTACTGCTCCTAAGATTTTGTTTTGGCTCGGCAGTGAGACAGAGCGGGCGAAGGCTGTTTTTTGGGAGAGTGTGCAGGCTCTCGCTGAGGAGAAATACTCTCTTGCTCCTGTTCAGTCTGTCGGGAAACTTGGTGCTTTTTATAGAGCTTCTGCGGGTTTATCTGCACGTTTAGCTGACTGCGGCAACTCAATCAACTCATTTGTCACTCGTGCTTGCATTTCAAAGCTCACTGATGATACCATGGATTTTCGGTCACATAGCGGGTTTTTCCTTGAATGCGATATTGATAGTCTACACGATATCTTGCCTGTTTGTGGTGAGCGCTTACAGACTTTAGCTTACTTTGGTGTCGCTCGGTCTGATATTGAGCGATTTGTTATGGAAAGTCGTCCTCGCGGGATAGATAGGGTTGTGCCAATTGGCTCTACAATGGACTTTTCGCTCACTTGGGATGGTCACGACCTCATACGTGCTATGACGCGTGTTGTAAAAATATCTTGATTTTTGTGGCTTGTGGGGTTATACTGGGGGGGCTGGTTGCACCCGAACATCCCGCAGATAATGGACAATTTGTTCCGCTTTTTTCGAGCCATCGGGATCTACACCGCTGTTCTCGAAAAAAGACTCCACAAACTGCCCATCATCTGCTCACCTTCAAGCAAACACTACTGGTGTAGCGTACTTTATATGTGTTACACATTGAAAGGAATTTTTTCATGACTAACAACAAAAAGAAAATAGGTAAAGTGCTTGGATCTGTTTTTGCTACTGCTTATTTTATGTTTTTCTTCTCCCGGCTTTTTACAGTCACCGCTTCTGCTTATGTTGACCCTGCTACTACTGCTATGCTTATACAAGTTTTCGCCGGTATTTTCATTACACTGGGTGTAGCTTTTGGTGTGTTTCGTCAAAAGATTATAATGTTTTTTAAGAATATCAGCATTAAGCGTACACAGCGTAAAATTGAGAAACAAGCGGCTAAGCAAAATGGAGAAGTTTCCGGCTCGTGAATATAATTGATTTAACTTTTGGCAATTTATTTGGTTTTATAATGAACCTGTGCTATACGGCTACGGGTAATTTTGGATGGGCTATTGTACTTTTTACGGTCTTAGCCCGTCTTATTTTGTTTCCGATTTCGCTTATCTCTCAGAAAAATTCGATTATCATGGTAAAAATCAAGCCTGCACTTGATGATTTGCAGGCACGTTATGCGGGTGAGCCTAATGCACTGCTCAAAGAACAAAAGGCTCTATATAAAAAAGAAAAGTACAGTGCTATCAAGGCTATTTTACCTTTGCTTGTTCAAATACCGCTGATTATCGGGGTTATAAGCGTTGTCAATAATCCGGTGCGCCACTTGGGCGAAACGGTTTATCCTTACTTTTTCGGAATGGATTTGCTCAGTTTGCCTGAGAACTTGTTTGTTCCTGCTCTTGCTATAGTTTCTACTATTTTTCTATGTGTGATGCAGAATGTTTTTAATGTCATTTCCCGTGAGCAGGGTTTCTTTGCTAAGTGGGGCGTGATGATCTTTCTCACTGTTTTTACCGGGTGGTTTGTTTTTGTTGTCCCGACGGGTGTTGGGCTTTTCTGGACATATAGCAATCTTCTTGCTGTTTTGTCTCTTGCAATTTGCAATCTGATTTATAACCCTAAGAAGCATATCGATTATGAAAATCGTTCTGTAAAGCTCAAGCCTACCAAAGAGGAAAAGGCGGCAATCCGCGAGCGCAGGGAGCTTGAGAAGGCTCGCGAAAAGGTGGATATGGAGCGATTTTACTCGGTAAAAAAGGAGCTTGTGTTTTTTTCTGAGCAGAGTGGTTTTTATAAGTATTTTGAGCACTTTATCAACTATATCATCGAAAATTCTGATATAACTGTCCATTACCTCACTGCGGATATCAATGACCAAGTTTTCAAGTTCGATAAACCACAATTTGAGGCGTATTTTTGCAGTGACAGTGGGTTTCAGGGGCTTATCACTACTTTTATGGAAATGGACTGTAAGGTGCTGGCTATGACTATGGCTGACTTCCATGTCTATCATTTTAAGCGTTCTATCGTAAACAAAAATATTGAGTATATCTATATCGACCATGGGCTGGGGAGTGGTAATCTCACGTTGCGCCAAGGTGCGCTCAATCACTATGACACTATTTTCTGCAACAGCAAGGATTATAACGAGGAAATCCGCGCTACGGAGCGTGTCTATGAACTAAACGATAAAAATCTTGTGGATGTTGGTTTTGGGCTTTTGGATATGCTTATCGAGAATTATTCTAAGCAGGAGCGTCCTAAGAGGGATAAGCCGCAAATTCTTATCGCCCCCTCTTGGCAAAGGGACAATCTTTTAGAATATTGCCTTGCTCCGCTCCTCGAAGGTCTTTTTAAGCTCGATGCGTATATCATCATTCGCCCGCACCCTGAGTTTATCAAGCGTTTTCCTGCAAAAATGAAAGTTATTTTTGAAAAGTATAGCGGCAATATCAGTGGTGGGCAGCTTGAAATTCAGACTGATTTTTCTTCAAACTCCACTGTGTATAATTCTGACCTCGTAGTTACAGACTGGTCGAGCATTGGTCTTGAATACAGCTTAACTACCAAGCGGCCGACACTTTTCATCAATACTCCCATGAAGGTCATGAATCCGGAGTGGCAAAAAATTGATGTTCAGCCTATGGATATCTGGCTTCGCGACCGCATTGGGAAGTCGCTTGACGTTGATAAATTCGAGGAGATTGAAGCTGTCGTCACCCACCTGCTTGATAGCGGCGATGAATATAAGACTGTTATAGAGGATATGATGCGCGAGCATCTGTATAATATAGGTAACACCGCTGAGGTTGGTGGCAAGTACATCATCGGTAGAGTCGAGGAGAGACGGGTCAATGATCAAGTTTAGGCAATTTTTCAGCTATGTAGCCGATACCGGACTGAGCACCCAAAAGCTTGCGGCTGTTTTTGCTCTGGCTTTTTCCGGGTCGTTTATGCTCCTGTTTTATACCCCGTTTGACATTTATTTAAATAACCCTACGCCTTTTGTTGTGGGTTGGAGGCTATTGCTGCCACAGCTCTCTGTCTTATTTCTTGTGGGTTTTGTTCTCGTGGGTTTCACACTTTTTCTGCTTTGCCATAAAAAACGTGCGGTTGGCATTTCCTTTTTTGTTTTGGGCATTTTACTCACACTAATTGCCAGATTTCTTCTCGGCATGTTTACTTACATATACCTGTTTATTATCGCCGCGATTGCCGCCGTAGCAGTTTTTTATGTATTACTGAGGATTTTTCTGGGAGATAGAGCTTCAGATATTATTTTACTCGGTATTTTCGGGTTGATACTCAGTTCATATGTTCAGACGCTTTTCTTAAACGGCAACATGGTAGCCGAGGCAGGAGCGGCTCCGATATACGACGCTCTGTCTTCCGCAAACATATTAAATCTTATTCTATGGGTGGCTGTTGCTTTACTTCCGATAGCCGCTTGGGTATGTTTTAGAGTTACGAAAAAAGAGTTTAAATTTTATAAGGCTCTGATTTTTTCTTCCGTGATTATCTCAGGTATGCAGATGGTGGGGCTCGGGGCTACTGCTGCCACTACCGATCTCCCCATAGGCATTGAGAATGTGCCTGAGCGATATGTGAGTTTTGATTATTCGATGCACTTTAATGAAGACAAGAACATTATCGTGTTTATCCTCGACAGGCTTGATGTCCGATTTATGAACACGGCATTCGCCGAAAACCCACGTATAGCAGAAATGCTCTACGGGTTTACACACTTTGAAAATAATACGTCTGAGTTTTTTGACACTCTACCTTCAATGATTTCAATGCTCACTCAGCATTACTATTCGGCGGGGCAAACTATCGGCGATTTTCGCGCAGAGGCTTGGGCGCAGCATAATGTCATCGACACACTGAGGGAACATGGTTTCACAACACATCTCTATCTCGACCATTGGAGTACTGTCAATGATTTAAGTGACATCGAAAATAGGACAGACAATATTCGTGAATCCTATGAAGGTGTCGAGATCAGCATACACACCAGAAACCTCATCACTATTGCCGCACGTATGTCGTTTGGTAGGGTTTCGCCATATCTTCTGAAAAATATTTTTCTCTCTCCAATTTCTCTGGAGTTTGGCAACCACCTGTTTGCGTTTTCACATGATATGCCCGACGCCCAACCGCTTATGGCTGCAATGTTCCATGATGAGCGCCTGCTTGAATACATTCAGCAAAATGAGTTTACCTTAAATGCTCAAAATCCTGTGTTCACACTATTACATCTCAACGGTGCCCATGCGGGCGGGGGCGCATATGGAAACATTCCGAGCGTACTCCAAAATTTTGAGATTATTGAGCATTTTTTAGATAATATGAGGGCTCTCGGAGTTTATGACAGCAGTACAATTCTTATTCTTGGCGACCACGGGCGGCACTGGGACATTTCCATTGATTTTGATTTAGAAAATGGCATTGGTTGGATAACTCCTGTCACCACCAGCCTTTTTATTAAGCCGGCTTATTCGACGGGACCGCTTGTTACAGACACTTTATCAGAGATGTCCAACAGATATTTTGCGGCTAGTCTCTTGCAATTTGCGGGACTTCCGCATGAGCAGGTCGGTTTGTCGTATTTTGATATTTTAGCAGGTTATGCTCCTGAGACAAGAAGATTATATAACCTCACGCCTTGGTGGTTACCCTATGCCGACTATGGTGAAGATGGCATTCTTCGGGTGTTTGGTTTCTACGAAATCAGGGGTTATGCCGCAGATGAAAACAACTGGACATTTGTGCCAAGTCATGCCGTGCCTTAGACCCGCAGGTGAAATGCTGTTTGCTCCGGTTTTTGCGAGCCATCGGGATCTACACCGCTGTTCTCGCAAAAACCGGAGCAAACAGCATTTCACCTGCTACCTTTGAGCAATCTGTGCAATGTGTGCGATAGGAGAATATATAATTATGAATGCTTTTGAACGTGTGCGACGGTTTTTCTTTGATGGTGGTATAGATGGGTGGAAACTTTTTGCTGTTTTGACGCTTTCTTTTTCTGCGCCTTTTATGCTTTTGTTTTATTCTCCGTTTGACATTTTTTTGCACAATCCGTCTTCGTTTATTGTTAGTTGGAGATTGCTTGTGCCTAATCTTTTTTTATTTTTCTCTATTGGGTTTGTTTTAATGGCTGTTACTCTTTTGGTTTTATGCCATAGAAATCTAAAGCTTGGACTTTCCTTTTTTGCTCTTGGCATTTTGTTTGTGCTTTTGATTAGATTTACTTTTAATATGTTTGCTACCCTCTATCTTTTTTTAATTGCGGCAATTGTTTTGGTGGCTGTTTTGTACTTTTTGCTGGGTAAGTTTTTGAAAGAGTCTGCTTCGGAGCTTTTCCTACTTTTAGTGCTTGGTGTGCTACTTAGCTCTTATGTGCAGACTCTTTTTCTCAATGGGAGAATGGTAGTTGATGTTGGTTCGTCTGTTCGGTATAGCGAGCTTACTTTTGCGAATATTTTTAATTTGCTTATTTGGGTTTTTGTTGCCATTTTGCCTGCCGGGCTTCTATTGATTTCCAGGTTGCGCAAGGCTCAGTTTAAATTTGATAAGGTTATTGTTTTTTCTGCTGTCATCATGGTCGGTATGCAGGTTGTTGGGCTTTCGGCAACTGCTTTGCAGGCGGATCTTCCGGAGGGACTTGATGAGCAGCCGAATATTTTTACTTCGTTTGAAAATGCTCTGCATCTCAGTGAGAATAAAAATATTGTTGTTTTTGTTCCTGACAGGGTGGATGTACGGCATATGAGAGATGCTTTTGAGGAGCATCCCTATCTTGCTGATGTTCTCGATGGGTTTACACATTTTGAAAATAGTGTTTCCGAATTTTTTGATACTTTGCCATCGATGGTCACGATGCTTACGCAGGTAAAGTATAGCGATGGGCAGACTTTTGAGGAATATTGGGATGAGGCTTGGGCAAACCACAATATC
>Ga0209755_10000300_pt1 | contig 94610 bp, 90 predicted proteins | sample TergutCo191P1_FD_187301 | JGI IMG/M metagenome (GOLD analysis project Ga0209755, IMG submission 187301) | Cornitermes sp. P1 segment gut microbial communities from Petit-Saut dam, French Guiana - Co191P1 (SPAdes) (version 2) | ecosystem: Host-associated > Arthropoda: Insects > Digestive system... | reverse complement strand
GGATTTACGCCGCCGCCACTTTTTCATGCCGCCCCTTACAGAAGCCGAATGGGTCTCCCTCGGCATGAGACTCCCCGACAACACCCCCACGCACATCGGCCCTCCGACAAGCGTCGTCACCGCCGAAATCACCTATCCCCATAAAAACGCCCTCTCTCTTTTCATCACCCCCATTGACGGCCACCGCTACGACGAGCGCGCCGACTGGGGCTTCCGTATCTACTTCGGCGTCCTCCCGCCGAACATGAACGGCATCACCGAAGAAATGATGATAGAACGCCAATACCTTCGCCGCGTCCCTGTCAACCCCGAAGAATTGACGGCCAGCCACTTCACCCGCCGCAAACGCGACCTAATCGAGTTTCCCTACGACAACTCAGGCAAGCAATGCTTCATCTGCGTCCGCTATGAAAACAGTAAAGGCGACAAAGGCCCGTGGGGCCCGATGACATCATCGTTTACCCCGTGAGCATAAATAATAGGATTAGGCAATAATTTAACAGTTTTATATATTGGTAATTTCCTGTAATTTATTAATAATATTACAAGGAGAAATCATTATGAAAAGAACAACACCTTTTGTTTATATCGTAATTGTATTTGCCGTCACGCTGTCTTTCACAAACTGCGCAGGCAAAGCCGCCGCGCAGGAAGTGCAGACACAAACAACTGACCGCAGCCCTGCAGCCGTAACAATTAATCCAGATAATTCAGGTCACGCCGGAAATCCAAAAGTATATTTTACGGCTGATATAAGCCCCGCAGGGTTAATGGCAGTTTATACGGCTTTAGGGCTTGAAGCAAACGGAAATGTAGCTGTCAAATTACATTCAGGAGAGCCGGGCAACACGCATTTCCTAAAACCTGAATTGATCAGGGATCTTGTTCAAAGAGTGAACGGTACAATAGTTGAAGCGAACACAGCCTACGGAGGAAGAAGGGCAAGCACTCAGGCGCATTATCAGGTAGCCCGCGATCATGGTTTTACCGCTATCGCTCCTTTTGTGATACTCGATGAAAGCAGAGATATCAGTATCCCTGTCATTGGAGGAAAACACCTGACAGAAAACATTGTAGGATCGCGATTCAATGAATTTAATTTTCATATCGTTCTGTCCCACTTTAAAGGACATCAGATGGGCGGTTTCGGCGGCGCGTTAAAAAATTTATCCATAGGTTACGCGTCATCCGCGGGCAAGAACTGGATACATACCGCAGGAAGAAGCAGAACCAGCATGTCAGGCGGCGATCAAAACGCCTTTCTTGAATCAATGGCGGAAGCCGCGAAATCAATCGTTGACAGCGCAAACGGCAGAATTCTTTATATCAATGTGATGAACCACCTCTCTGTTGACTGCGACTGTAACGGAAGACCCGCCGCGCCTACAATGGCGGACATCGGCATACTCGCGTCCCTTGATCCTGTCGCTCTCGATCAAGCCTGTATTGATTTGGTTTATTCCGCGCCTGACAGCAGGGATTTAATACAGCGCATCGAATCAAGAAACGGACTATTAACAATTGATCATGCCGCCTCCCTCGGCGTTGGAAGCAAAGTTTATGAACTTGTAAGGCTTTGATAATAAACATGAAATATTGGTACAAGCCGATGTAAGCCGCAATGATTGAAATACTTAGAAGGGAATTAATATTTTTCTGGTATTACTTCACAATCCAGACAGAACAAATTATCTGGTATTGGATTTTCGGAATGGCTCTGGGATCATTAATATCAGTATTTGGCAAAGAGAAAATACATGCTCTCTTTGTCAAAATGCGGAATACCAAAATCGGAATATTCGGTATTATTCCGGCTTCTTTATTGGGAATAGCCTCTCCGCTTTGTATGTACGGTACAATACCGATAGCCGCTTCATTCTCCGAAAAGGGAATGTCAGAAGACTGGATCGCGGCTTTTGTTATGAGTTCAATCCTTCTTAATCCGCAATTACTATTTTACAGCGCTGCTTTAGGAATTCCTGTATTAATCATTCGAGTTACAGTCTGTTTATTACTGGGCATAACTGCTGGAATTTGCGTAAGGCTTTTTTTCAGAAACAAGCCGTTTTTTAAATTTACCAAATTTGAAAACATGGCAAACCGCGACACAGACCCTAATCCATTCATACGCTATATAAAAAATTTCAGCAGAAATATAAAAGCGACGTGGCTTTATTTTTTTATAGGCATTGTTCTTTCGGTTCTTTTTCAAAGATATGTACCGCAGGATTTATTCACTGGACTTTTTATTAATAACAGGGGCTTCGGCGTACTTATGGCTGCGGCAATAGGCGTGCCGTTATACGCCTGCGGAGGCGGAACAATCCCGCTTCTTCAATCATGGCTTTTAAGAGGCATGTCATTAGGATCAGCTTCGGCGTTCATGATCACAGGACAGGCATTGAAAATTACGAATTTAGGAGCGGTAAAAATCGTACTTGGAATAAAACATTTTATTTTCTTTCTCTTATTTACCGTGATCTTTGCAGTTTTATCTGGATTAGCGATAGATTTCATATACGGAACCATTTCATTTCCTTAAACCGATGAAGGTAATAACCAGCGGCTTTTTACCGGAAGAAGCCTAAACCAAGACAAGGCAGGTCCGTTTACATGGATAAGGTCGGCCCGTAAAAACAAACAGGGATCAACGGTTCCGGAAAATAATTTAAAGCAGGTATTCAGGTATAGATAAAAAAAAACTGCCCGGGAGTTACTTCCCGGACAGTCCCATCTTAAGTTGCGGTTATTTCTTCTTTGTGGCGGCTTTCTTCGTAGCAGTTTTCTTCGGTGCTGCTTTCTTTTCTGTCTTTTTTGCTGCTGGCATAAATTACTCCTTATCTAGTTTGATATTATTAATATCGGCATTTTATTAATAATGTGAAATTTCTGCATAAAATAAAGAAAATTACTTTATTTCGATAAACACCGCTATGCGATTTTCCCAAATCGTCAAACTTGGTGTGATCATTCACTTTATTGATTATTTTCCTGATTATTTGCTATACTTCAGGCGGAGGCAGATATGATATACAGGGAATACGGTAAAACCGGCAAAAAGGTTTCTCTTCTTGGATTCGGCGGGATGAGATTCAAAAATATTGATGATCATGATGAATGTGTCCGGCTGATGCTTGCCGCTGCGGAAGGCGGGATTAATTATTTTGATACAGCTCCGGGATATTTTGAAACAAGAAGCGAGACTGTCTTCGGCAAGGGTTTCGCCGAGATTAAAAAAAAGGGGCTCCCCTTTTTCTGCGCCTCTAAAACATTTGAAAGCAAGGAAAGCGCTGTACGTAAGGAAATTGAGAACCAGCTAAAACGAATGGATATTAACTCAATTGACTTTTACCATATCTGGTGCATAACAGACCTCGGAAACTGGGAGAATAGAAAAAAAGACGGAATACTTAACACTTTCAGAAAGTTAAAAGAAGAAGGGCTGATAAAGCATATTTGCGTATCAAGCCATCTTATAAAAAATGAAATAAAAGAACTGCTTTTGGAGGGAGTTTTTGAGGGCGTCCTTTTCGGCTATTCGGCGTACAATTTTAAGACAAGGCAGGAAGCGTTTGACGCAATTAAGGAGAAAAACCTGGGTTCTGTTGTAATGAACCCTCTTGGCGGCGGAGTTATACCTGAGCATCCTGAACTGTTTAAATTTATCAGGCGGGAAGGCGAAAGTACTGTAACCGCGGCTCTGCGTGTCCTGTGGGATCACAAAGAAATTACAAACACGCTTGTAGGTTTTGATACAATGGAACATTTGAATGAAGCATTAAACGCTATGGAAGGATATAAACCGAGAACTCAGAATGAACTTGAAGATGTTAAATTAAAAGCAGGCGTTTCTTTTGAAGGTATATGTACAGGATGCGCGTACTGTAATGACTGCCCTTCCGGAGTTCCTATCCCTCAGTACATGGATGCGTACAATCAAAAGATACTGAACAAAAACTCAAAAGACCCGATATCAGAAAGGCTTAAATGGCACTGGAGCCTTGAAAGAGCTGGAGCCGCAAAATGCACTGCCTGCGGCCAGTGCGAAAAGGCCTGCACCCAGCATATTGATATAATTAACAGATTAAAGGAAATAGCAGGTTAGCCGCTATCTTCCGAGCAAAATATTAATAAGCCGCTCCTCGTCATCAAGCGCGCAAAGAGAGCGCAAAGTTGAAAGCCTCTGTAAAAAAGTATAATTTGCGTTGTTAAGATTGTTCTGGCTGTTCATTAAAGATATGGAAGCATCGCCAACATCTTTAACAGAACTTTGTGAAAGCCTGTATCGTTCCATTTGATAATCATATCTGTTTTGAGCTATTTCAAGTGAACGGCGCGAGGAAAGAACCGAGCCTGCCTGTGAAAGAACATCATATAAATTGCTTAACAGATTTTTCTGTGAATCATTGAGCGTGTTGGCAAATGAATTTGATGAGTTATCAAGTGTTCTCTTTTGATTTTCTATTTTGATTGACTGATTCCAGAAATCTATTGGAATTGTTCCTCTAAGCGAAATGCTTCCGTTGAATTTATCCGGGCCGCTAAAGCCGTTATTTGTAGAGTAACTTAGAATATCGCCGAAGTTAACACCTATGCTCAATGTAGGCGCGTACGATCTGAAGAAATTTGTATAATTCATTTCGGCGACCTGAGTATTAAGCGCCGCTGTTTTAAGAGAAGGGTTATTTGCCAGCATTGCGTTCCATAGACTACTGTATAAAACATCGGCTTCTTCATTGGAAATCACGGCAAGACGGCGCAGTACGTCATCGTATATGCTGAAGTTAACAGGTTCAAGTATTATATCTCCCTGAACGCCGATTAAATCTTTTAATGTAATCATGCTAAGCGTAAGAGAGCGCCGGTTTTGATTGTATGTATTTTCACTTGATTCCCTGTTTGCCTGCGCTTCCAGATAATCAATTTGATTGATAATTCCGTTATTAAAGCGTACAGTTGCAATTTCCAAAGCAAGATTCGCGGCCCTGAGCGATGACTCCGCCGATTCAAAGGCGGCTGCGGCTCTTAAGACCGAATAATATGCGCTGTCAATTGATTCAAGCACTTTGTAGTACGTTGAAAGAGAATTAATCCTTTCTATGTCCGTTTTGATTTTATTAATGGACATTGATATAAAATCGTTTCCTCCTGTTTGTATGGAATAATTTAGTGATAAACTTACCCCCGCCCTAAAGGAATCAACCGGGTTTACAAATTCAGAACTCTGCAGGAAATTCGCTGAAGCGCTGTACCCTGCGGAAACCTGAGGCAGCATGCTGTATAATTGACTTCTTTCGTTCAGCAAGGCTGTTCTGACTGACGCATCGGATCCTGCAATATCCTTCGAATTCGTAAGCCCCAAAAGCCTTGCGGTATCAATATCTATAACTGTCTGCGCATAACCCGCCAGATTCAATAATAGAACCAGACAAAACAAAATACCTGTTCTTCTCATCTTTTATCCATCCTTAATATAGAGTGACTAATTACACTATTCGTACCTAAGCGCGTCTATCGGGTACAATTTTGCCGCCTTAAGCGCGGGATAGTATCCGAAAATTATCCCGATTGACGCGGCAAATAAAGTTGAAATCATAACAATGGTCGGGCTGATCGCAGCAGGAACTCCGGCCATGTTCATCAATCTGCATGCGAGAAAAGCAAGGCCTACTCCAAGAAGGCCTCCCATAACGCTTAAAATGACCGACTCTGTAAGGAACTGCATTAGAATATCGCGCTTTCTTCCTCCGACTGCCATTCTGATTCCTATTTCCCGTGTACGCTCAGTTACAGAAACGAGCATGATATTCATAATGCCGATTCCGCCTACAAGAAGCGATACGCCTGCAATCGCGGCCAGTAATGTTGTTAAAACACCGATGGTCTCTGATGCCATATCCAGCATATCCGCCTGATTCATAATGTTGAAATCAGAAGTTGCTCCCTGCTGAATGCCGCGCGATTCGCGGAGTATTTGCTCAGACTCATTCATCGCAGCTGTCATATAATCCGAACTAATTACATTTACCACTATTTGCTGAATATTGCGCATATTGCTAATACGCGTCATCGCTGTGTCAAGCGGAAGAATTACAACATCATCCTGATTGCCCATAATACCGGCTCCCTTGCTCTGTAAAACGCCGATCACTGTAAAGTAGTTGGTACCAATCCTTATTTGCTGCCCGATTGCGGATTGCGCGTCTCCGAAAAGACTTTCAGCGGATGAGTTCCCGATTACAGCTACCCTGTTCCGCAATTCCAGGTCTTCATTGTCGAAGAAATAGCCTTCGGCTATGGTCCAGTTACGCGCAATAAAGAAATCAGGCTCAACTCCCTGAATTGAAATGGAGGCGTTGCCAAGAGATCCGGTCACATTTGAATTACTCTGTACAACTGCTGAAATCGCATTTGCGAAAGTTGATTCATTCCGGAGCTTTTCAATATCTTTCTTTGTAAAAGAGCTTACACGCGTCATCATCGCTGTCCCGGTGCGGCTGACGGCCCGGCTTGGAGTTATTGTCAGGAGATTTGTGCCCATCGCGGTAAGGTTTGCCTCTATTAGCCGTTGCGAGCCTTCGCCGATAGCCACCATGATAATCACCGAACCTACGCCTATAATAACACCTAACGATGTAAGAAGACTGCGCATCCGGTTGCGGAAAATGGATCTAAGACAGGTCTGTAATAGCTGTATGGCATTCACGAATGATCCTCCGAAAGGAGCGCGTGATCGCTTTTCCATTTGGCAAGATCATCAAACGCATTGCATCTTTCGGTAACCGGCATATCGGATACGATTTCGCCGTCCCTTAGTGTAATGATTCTTTTTGTGTAAGCTGCAAGTTCCGGTTCATGGGTTACCATAATGATTGTCTTTCCCTGGTCGTTTAACTGCTGGAAAAGCCCCATAATTTCAAGAGTCATGCCTGTATCAAGATTCCCTGTAGGTTCATCCGCAAGAATAAACGCGGGATCGTTCACCATCGCTCTTGCGATTGCTACTCTCTGCTGCTGCCCTCCTGAAAGCTGAGACGGAAAATGATCCATGCGTTCCTTAAGCCCGACTTCCTTAAGAGCGGTTATAGCTCTTTCTTTACGGCTAATATTTGTTTTATTTTTATCACTCCTGTCTTTCTGCCGGTAAAAAAGCGGAAGTTCTACATTTTCAAGCGCAGTTGTTCGGGCAAGTAAATTAAAGGATTGAAACACAAATCCGATTTTACGGTTTCTGATATATGCGAATGTATTTGAATTTGATTTTGAGGTTTCTATGCCGTCAAGTGTATAAGTCCCGCTTGTAGGTTTATCAAGGCATCCAAGAATATTCATAAGAGTGGATTTACCCGAACCAGAAGGCCCCATTACAGAGACAAACTCTCCCTCATCCGCAAGAAAATCAACCCCTCGAAGAGCTCTTACAATTATTGCAGTTGAATTTGATTTTTTCTTCCCGCGTTTAGACTCCATGCGGTATTCACGCTTGATTCTGCGCATTTCAATAACAGACACTAAATCCTCTCCCTCAAGATTACCTGCATACTGTCGCTGTCCGCAGACAGATAAACTTCCGTAAAGGAGCCGTCGCTTATGCCTGTAAGCACCTGCATTACATCAAGCTTCCCGTCGCCGTTAATATACCATAGATTTCGCATAACAGGCTCGTTTCGCGCCTGACCTGTGCTTGCCTGCCTTGAACTCCCTGAGTTCCCTGAAGGCATCATCATCCTTGCTCCGCCGCCCATGCTCATAAGGGATGCGATGCCGCCGCTTTGATTTGATGAGTTTTGGTTTCTGCTCTGGCCCTGCGAGGCTTGCGTTCTTGCAATAACCGCCGCCTGTCTTTGTTCATCGCTCATATTTGCAAGGCTTGCGCTAAATACCATTTCCGAAATCTGATCAGCGCTGAGGCTTGTCGGTGTATAACGCAATGCCGCGTTTGCGACAAGTAAAATATTTTCACTTCTTTCCACAATGAAATCCACCGCGCATGTCATACCCGGCATAAGAGAACCGTCACGGTTTTCCACGCTAATCAGCACTGTATACGAAACCATTCCGCCTGAAACTACAGGAACCATCCGTACATTTTCTACAACGCCGGAAAACCTCCTCCCAGGAAGGCTTTCCAGTGTAAAACGGACATCCTGTCCCTTGTGTATTGAAGATACATCAAGCTCTCCGACTGAGGCTTCAATCTGCATTTCGCGTAAATTTTCAGCAATAGTGAACATTGTTGCTGAATTGCTGTTTGAACCGCCCACAACCGTATCTCCTACATTGACATTCCGGTCAAGAACAATACCTGTAATCGGAGATGTGATATAGGCATATTGATTAATCTCTGTTTCCGTAGTCCTTAAATCAGCCTCGGCTGTTGCAAGGTTGGCGGCAGAGTTATCAAGCGCTGTTTTGGATTGACGCAATTCGTAATCAGAAATCAGGTTTCTTTGCGCCAGAGCTTCCTGTGTTCTGTAGTTCATTAGCTGTAATTCATAGTTTGCGCGCGAGCTTTGGACAGATGCCTGCTGCCGGTCTCTCGTAAGACGCAACATATCGGTATTAAGCCGCGCGAGTATAGTCCCTCTCGTGACACTGTCATTATAATCAACAAATACTTCTTCTACCTTGCCGCTCATCTGCGGCAGAACTCTTACAGTAGCGATAGGGTTGATTGTTCCGCTGGATGAAACAGTGCGCTCGATCGTTCCGCGCCGTATGTTTGAAAATTCATATGTGGCGGTCGTTGAATTATTGCCTGAACACGCACTGAATAAAATGAAAAGGCAAAAAACCGTTATGCGGTTTACATTTTTTTTCATGTTATTGAAAATACCTCCGTCGGAATAAAAAACAACATAAGACAGAACAAGGTAACAAATACCTCTTTGCTGATTTTTCATGCCTTTTATCTTGATAATAAATTAATCGATGAAAAAATGATATACCATTTACAGAAAATTAAAATAAAATAATTTTTTGTTATATTCTGTTTTTAATATTGCTCAATTTATATATGAAAAATATACTTAGGTGTTATATTGAGTTGGTATTAAATGCAAGGCAATATATTAATAATTGAAGATATAAAAGAACTCTCTGACCTTGTTACTCTTTACTTAAGCAAGGAAGGCTTTAATGTCCGCGCCGCTGAAAGCGCAGAGGAAGGTTTCTCGGTTCTTGAAGAATGGAAACCTGAGCTAATTATTCTTGATATAAATCTGCCTGGAATTGACGGTTTTGAATTCCTGCAAAAATTCAGGCGGACAAACGAGACTCCCGTACTTATTGTTTCTGCGAGGGACAGCGATGAAGATCAAATCAGCGGTTTGGGAATTGGAGCAGATGAGTATATAACAAAGCCTTTTTCTCCGAAGGTTCTTGTCGCGCGCGTACGGGCATTATTCCGCCGTCTGCGTGATTTTAATGAAAAAAACCAGGAAAATCTTTTTAAATTCGGTCCTTTTATTATTGATTATGATTCCTGCATTCTGAAGAAAAACGGGCAAAGGATTCATCTGTCGGCGAAAGAATACGGATGTCTGTCTCTTCTCTCGGAACATTCGGGGAAACCATTGGATGTTGAAAAAATATATTCCGAGGTTTGGAAAAACAATTACGGAGATCTTACAACAGTCGCGGTTTATATACAGCGCCTGAGAAAAAAGATAGAAGAAGATCCTGCAAATCCGTATTATCTGGAAACTGTGCACGGCATGGGTTACCGCTTTAACGCGCATAACAGAACAAACAATAGCGAGAGTCACATTAAAGATGCGCCTATAAGTAATGCGCAATATCCGTCAGGAGACATTTAATTGTGAAGATAAAAACACAAGCGGGCTTTCTTGTCGCAGGCATTGTACTGACTCCTCTTCTAATCATTCTGGTAAATTTTGTATACCGCCAATTTATTACTGTTGAGGATGTAATTGAACTGCCTTCATACGAAAATATTTCCGCTTTACTGGACGAATCCATAAGCTTTCAGGACTGGGAGGCCGTTACGCGCATTGCAGGACGTTCGCCAAGAAATGCAGGGCATTCGTCAAGAAATGAAGAGATCATTGTTTTCCGCGATGATTATCTTGTCCTTTATTCTACAATTCCGGAATTTAACCAGGGTGTTTATTCGTCCCAGGACGGCGTACTGTCCCTGATAAGCTCCAAAGATAAAAGATATGAATACTCGCTTGTCAGGCGCAATATGGATGAGAGTCAGGTTTATGTCGTTAACAGAATAATGCCGCGTGAGGCAAGAGTCAGAATGATGCCTTTTTTTATTCCGGCAATAGTTGTTTTTATTTTTATTATTCTACTTGTTTTATTTGCTGTCGGCATGTCCATAATTATTGCAAGAACAATCACCCATTCTGTTCAGGTTCTTGATGATGCGACCAAACGTATCGCCGAAGGAGAGCTGGATCTTCAGCTGGACATCAAGGGCAGCAATGAGATAACATCCCTTACCTGCTCTTTAAATAAAATGCGGCAGGCGTTAAAGGAAGAGGAACTGAGACGTTCCCGCTTTATAATGGGAATCACTCATGATTTAAAAACGCCTCTGGCGTTAATCAAAGGATATGCTGAAGCGATTGAGGATAATATCGCAGAAGATAGCCGCAAGGCTGCGCAGATAATTGCAACAAAATCTGATCAGCTTGAAGGTATGATTAATGACCTGATAAATTTTGTACGTATGGAAACAGGAGAATGGAGAAAGCAGTTAACAAAAATTGATCTAACCGCTTTTTTAAAAAATCTTGTAAATACCATGAGTGCAGATGTTGAATTGTTTCAGCATGAATTAATACATGATATCAGCCTGCCTGAGGACTTGCTGATTCCGATGGATGACAGACTTGTTTACCGCGCGATGGAAAATCTTATAAATAACTCAATCCGCCACACTCCTTCAGGATCGGTTATTCGCTTAACCGCAGCAAAAACTAATAATATAATAAAACTTTCAGTTAGCGACAACGGCCCTGGAATAGAAAAAGAAGATATTCCGCATGTTTTTGAAATGTTCTACAGGGGCACATCATCCCGCCGTGAACAGGGCATGGGCCTCGGATTGGCTGTTGTGAAATGGGTAATAGATTATCACGGATGGTCCATCTCCGCTCAATCAGAAAAGGATAAGGAAACCATTTTTACGATAACCATTGATACAAAATAAATATCTGAGCAGATGGTTTTAAGAATCTTTACCTTTCTTCTTTGCTTTCTTCTGTTCGCGTTTTTCTTTTAGGCTTTTTTGTGGAACTTTCTTTGTTTCTTTTTTATGCATTATATGTTCGGCCATATTAACCTCCGTCTGGGCTTTACATTATATACAAAATAGTATAATAATTGGTTTATGTAAAGACATTTTTGTCATAAACGGGGGAAATAATGAAGGTAATTGAAGCAGTTACATTACTGGAAGGCCAATATTTTAGCGGTGAAGGCATGGCAGAGCTTGAAATTGCATCCGCCTGCGGGGCTGATCTTATGAGTGATGTAATGGCATTCGTTAAAGACAGGGTGCTATTGCTGACAGGGCTTGTAAATCCGCAGGTAATACGTACTGCTGAGCTTTTGGACATTCACGCGATCATATTTGTACGGGGTAAAGCTCCGGGCCGTGACATGATAGAAATGGCGGAAGAAGCCGATATAATCCTTGCGGGAACAAAACTCCCCATGTTTTTGGCCTGCGGAAAACTCTACGAAGCAGGACTTCGCACAGGCGGCACAAGAGCGATTTAATCACCCCTTGTTAAATATTTCTTTAATCTTTTCCTTTGCTTGTTCAACGGTACCTTCATAATTGCTCTTTAAAGCGTTCATGTGCTGGTTATAAAAAGCTGTAAATTCCGGATCCTGCAGCGGATCAATGTGTATCTCTCTGCCCATCCTGCGGGAAAGCTCTTCTTCTTTCTTTCGGAGTTTTGGAGCATATTGCTGCCGTATCGCCTGCTCGTAATGGGAGGCCTCCTGAAGGTATTGGGAGAATAGCTGGGTAAGCATTTTTAATATTCCTGAGAATTCATTGTTTTTTTGATTTAATATCGCAAAAAGTCCTTTACCCACTTTATCAAATTTATTTTCATTGCCAGTCTCTTGCAGCGCAGGCAAAGCAATTTGGGTAATAAGCACGTCAAAAACCCCCTGTTTCAGGCTTTCTTTATCGGCGGCAAGTGTTTTCTTTAGCCCATCCGTTATATCCGCATCACCTGCCAAAAAATCATTTGCCAGTTTCTTGCCTTTTCTCTTTGCATCAAATTGGCCGATTGTGGATTTATCACTTTTAACACTTTCTGTTTTTTCCAGAGCGATTTCCAGCGCTGTCTTTATAACTCCCATATGTTTCTCCCTCCACTATAAGTTATTAATGATCCATTATTTAAGCAAGAGGGTTTACCTTTATGATTAACTTGATTAATCTGCAGAGCAAGGTTAAAATTAAAGCGGCTATGGAAAAAGAAACAGATTTTAAAAATATCATCCGCCTTGATTCAGAAATAAATCAAATTCAGGACTATGATCTATTGCTTGAAAGGATACTATTTGAATCCAGAAAAGTAGTTAAGGCGGATGCGGGATCAATTTATATCACTGTTCCTGTAGAATTAAATGAAGAAGGAACAGAAAAACTCGCAATAAAATATTCCCAAAATGACACAATTCAAAAAAATCTTCCGCATGGCCAAAAGATGGTTTATACCATTTTTTCGGTGCTTATCAATGAAAAATCCATCTCAGGCTACTGCGCGTTGAAAAAAACTTTGATCAATGTTCCGGATATGTACAATATTCCGCCGGAAGCCTCATATAAATTCAATTCATCTTTTGATTTGATCTCAGGGTACAAAACCATATCAAGCCTTACAACTCCCCTTATTTCAACAGACGAAAAGCTAATGGGAGTTATTCAGGTATTAAACGCAAAAGACGATGCAGGAAACATAATTCCGTTTACTTCGGAAGATGAAGTAATTCTGACTCATTTTGCGCATAACGCAAGCATGGTGCTTCAGAGGGCTTATATTACAAGAGCGATGATTCTGCGAATGATAAAAATGTCTGAACTCCGCGACCCGAAAGAGACAGGTACGCATGTAAACCGCGTTGCCGGATACGCTGTGGATATATACGATCGCTGGGCTCATCATAATAAAATAAACATGATAGAAAGGGAGAAATACCGCGATTTATTAAAAATCAGCTCAATGCTGCATGATGTAGGCAAGGTAGCCATATCGGACGCAATTCTCAAAAAGCCCGCGCGTTTTACTCCTGATGAATATAAAGTAATGCAAAGTCATACATTATTCGGAGCAGGCCTGTTTCAGGACACTTCTTCTCCCATCGATATCATGTCGAAAGATATCGCGCTTACACATCATGAAAATTGGGACGGTACAGGCTATCCCGGCTGGGTGGATCCTTTCAGCGGCTCTATTGAAAGAACGAATAACGAAGGTAAACCGCTTGGAAAAAAAGGAAATGAAATTCCTTTGGGCGGCCGGATTGTCGCCATTGCGGATGTATACGACGCTCTCTGTTCAAAACGCGTATACAAGGAACCTTGGGCCGAAAGCAACGTATTAGAAGAAATAAGCAAACTTAGCGGAACCAAATTTGATCCGGAACTGATTGAATGTTTTTTTGAGATACTTCCAAATATCAAACAAACACAAAGCCAGTACCCGGAAAACGCTGCATGATTATAGTGACCAATCACCTCTAACTCTTCATTACAGCTCTGCATCTTGTCAGTACTCTGTCAAAGCTGTCTGCAAATAGCTTTAGTTCCTTCTTGCCGTAACCTGCGATTCTTTCTATTTCCAGGCCGTTTTCTGCAAGCCCTACTTTAAAGTTGCGAAGGGAAAGCATTTCATTTATATTATCCTGAGTAAAGATTCGACCCCGATCATCAATTACAAACACATCTTTTTCGATTAGACGTTTTGCAAGAGGGACATCCCTTGTAATCACAAGATCGCCTGGCTGCGCCAGCTCTACAATTTTGTCATCCGCGGAATTATCAATAGCCGGGCATATTACCATTTCCGCATGCACTATTTGGCCATTAATTGCATATTCAGACGGGATTAAACGATTGGCGGCAAATATTATCCGAATAGACAGTTTACAGGCTCTTCGCAGTACAAGATCTCTTGCTGGTCTGGGACAGGAATCCGCATCAATAATAATTTTCATTTCACTTTTCAATTATTATTTGCATGCTAGTTTAAAAACCTTCAAAAAAACAAGTAACCTCCGCTTTGTGATTGTTCCCTGCAGAAAAAGCGGCATATAGAGAAAAATTTCCCTTTAAAATACAGGGTTCGCTTCCCTTTGCAATAAGAAATGAATCGCCTTTATTAAAAAACATATCAGCAGTTTTTAATTCTCCTTCGGTAACGATGCAAATAGCCGGACAGTTTCCCTGAAAAACAGCTTCACTTTCTGTATGCATGTAAGCTAGCGTGAATTCATTGCATGGAGTATGATAACAAAACCAATTCTCTGAAGAAAGAGGAGAAATAACCTGCACAGTAAACGGTTCAAATTTTAATATGTTCATAAGTTCGTTTATGTCGATATGTTTCGGTGTAAGACCTCCGCGAAGAACATTATCAGAACTTGTCATCAGTTCAATGCCAAATCCGCTGACATATGCGTGAAGAACTCCTGCAGGAATAAAAACAGCCTGTCCCGGCTGTATTGTTATATAGTTAAGATACAGAGGCGATAATACGGCCGAATCATCGGGATAAAGGCAAGCAAGCTGTTTCATTAGTTTCCACTGTTCATCTTTTATTAAACCATCAGCGCTATTGTCTGTTTTATCATTGATGTAAGAGTGCAGGCATTCCTGTTCAGTTCCTGAAATATTATTAAGGGTGCGGAAAAAAAGGGAAAGTGAACCTGTTTTAAGACTGTCAATCAAGGGATTAATTATATCTTCTGCTGCCGCCGATCCTGATGAGAACTCTTTAAGTGATTCGCAGATTTTTTCAGGTTCGGAAAAACCAGCCATTAATTTAACCGGAGTAATTGCGCATAGTATTTCAGGTTTGTGATTGGTATCCCTGTAATTACGCGTTGGAGCGTTTATTGACAGCCCTAACTCTTCTTCCCTTTTAAAGCCTTCTTCTGCCTGTTCTTTATTGGGATGAGCCTGAATAGAAAGCGGCTTTTCAACCGCTATCAATTTTAAAAGGAAAGAAAGCTCTCCGCAAATATTTTTAAGATCCTCCGGCAGATTGGTATTATTTACAAAGACCTGCGACGGAGCGCTTCCATGCGTTCCCATCCACATTTCAGCAAAAGGACGAAGTTCATTATTTTCGGCATTTATAAATTGCGGGATCATATACGGAGACCCCCATTCATAATGTTTAATCCTGTTTGACAGGCGGTATATTTTATTCATCCGCACAGACCTTAAGCGCCTTGTCAAGGGTGGCGATAAGTTTCATGGTCCTTTCCCGCACTTCGGCGGATTCATTTTCAATGTTTTGCTTTATTTTGTTTATTTCATCACATAACAGAAAACCTGTTAAAACAGCGATATTAAGAGGATCATTTATTCCCGATATACTCTGTGTGTTTTTAACAGCGGCATGGTATTGGGAAAGAACTTTATTAAGATAATCTTCGTCTTCATCAACAGTTATGGTAAACGAAGTCCCAAGAATATCCAGTTTGAGTATTGAGTGGGTATCTGAATTACCGCTTCGCTTTTCATTGGCCATTAATTTCCCTAAAAAATGTCCAGCTCTTCGTCTGCGGAAGCAAGAGTACCTGTCATTAAATGATCAACAGAAGGTTCTGTTTCAGGGATTTCAAAGAATTCCTTGGATTCCCTTGCGGCTGTTAATTTTGCTTTGCCCGGTTCGTTTGGAGGAACCCGCGTTACAGCTTCTGTTTGCGGCTTATTGACTCCTGATGATTCAATCTCCTTTGCTGTTTGTAAAGGAAGCGTCTTCTCCTGTTTCACAGCTGCTTTCTTTTCATCAGCCTTATTATCTTTTAAGCTGTTTTCAAATGCTTCTTCAAACTGGTTTAAACGATCAAGAGCGGCAATTATGCCGTCTTCTATCCGGCTCTGATCTTCTTTAAACCGCATAATGAGCACTTCAAGTTCGTCGATCCGTTTTCGATATGATTCCAGTTTTGCCTGTAAACCTGTTCTCTCGGCAGATAGCGCGTTGTTTTCTGTAGTTACAGTCTGGACATACTCAATCGCCTTTGCAACTTTAGCTTCCAGCAGCTGTACTTGTTCAAGACTAATCACGAGGGGAACCTCCTTTCAGTCGGGTGAGTTACGTTTATGCTCCGAGTGCGGCCTTAACTTTATCTGTAATCGCCGCAAACGCAGCATTGTCTTCTGTCGCAAGGTATGCTAATGCCTTACGGTTTATAATAATCCCCGCTTTTTTAAGACCGGCGATCAGCCGCGAATAGGAAAGCCCCTGCTCACGGCAAGCGGCATTTATTCTGATAATCCAGAGTTTACGGAATTCACCTTTCCTGTCTTTTCTGTCGCGGTATGCGTAAGCTAATGACTTGGCTACTGCGTCTTTTGCTGTTTTATAATTTGTGCTGCGCCTTCCCCAATAACCCTTAGCCAGTTTTAATATTTTTTTACGATGGTTTTTCCTTTTGGAACCGTCTATTGCTCTTGACATATTTCCCTCTCAAATGCCTTTATTAAAGGTCTCTTACCCGTAGGGCAAAAGTTTTTTTCTTATTACCGGTACATTATCATCAGATAGAATACCAGCATGCCGTAAGCTGCGTTTTCGTTTTGCCGACTTTTTTGTCAGGATATGGCGCAGATTTTGTTTTTTATACTTTACCTTACCCGTGCCGGTAAAAGAATAACGCTTTGCTGCGCTTTTTTTTGTTTTCATCTTTGGCATTTGCCACCTCTTAAAATAAAATCACCAAGTTACTTTTTACCCTTGGGACTCAGGATCATGGACATAAAACGGCCTTCCATAGCCGGAGGTTTATCCATTGCGTACTCTCCTTCAATCCGCGAAAGCACATCTTTCATTACATCAAAACCCAGCTCTGTATGTGCAAGTTCGCGGCCGCGGAAACGTATTGTTACTTTTACTTTGTTACCCTCAGCTAAAAAATCTTTTATATGTTTAGATTTAAAATCCAGATCATGATCATCGATCTTCGGCTGCATCCGGATTTCCTTAAGCTTCAGGAGCTTCTGTTTTTTCTTTGAATCCCGAAGCCTCTTCTCATTCTCAAATCTGAACTTTCCGTAATTCAGAATCTTGACAACAGGAGGCATTGCCTGCGGCGCAACCTCTACAAGATCAAGACCTGCCTCTCTGGCAATTTCAAGCGCTTCCGATACAGATATAATACCTTTGTCACCGTCATCCCGGATTAAACGGACTTCTCTTGAACGAATCTGCTCGTTAATACGTAAATCTTTCTCCGCCAACTGGCCTCCTCTGTTTTCACTACTTTACATATACTAGCAAATTTTTTCCTTTTTTGTCTAGTAGAATACCGAAAAACAATGTTTTTACACTATCTCCGTCCCTATGCCTTCATCTGTAAACAATTCTATTAAAATGGCATGAGGCAATCTCCCGTCAATAATGTGAGTCTTTATAACTCCCCCGTCCAATGCTGTCATACAACAGTCTGTTTTTGGAATCATTCCTTTGGTTATAATGCCTTCCTTTTTTAGGGTATCAAGCTGCGATCTTTGCACGGTTTTAATAAGGGAGTTTTCATCATGTATATCGCGTAAAATACCGCGGACATCCGTCATAAGCACAAGTTTTTCTGCTCCCAGCTCTGCGGCAATTTTTGCGGCTGCTATATCCGCGTTTATATTAAGGGCTTTTCCTTCATCATCGCCTTTGCCGTAAGCGACAGATGAAACAACAGGTATAATCCCAGAATCCAAAACCGCATTTAATAATGATACGTCAACATTCTCAACATTACCTACAAGGCCAAGATCGGTTTCATTAACACGGCTTGCTTTTAAAATACCGCCGTCAATACCGCAAAGGCCGATTGCTTTGCCGCCGTTTTTTTGAATCAGGGCGGTTATTTCCTTATTTACTTTGCCGCATAAGACCATTTGAACGATATCCATCGTTTCTTCATCTGTGTATCTTAACCCGTTAATAAAACGGCTTTCTATTCCGGTCTTTTTAAGCATTGCTTCAATTTCAGGTCCGCCGCCGTGTACCAGCACTGTGCGAATCCCTACGCATGTCATAAGAATTATATCTTCAATAACCGCTTTTTTAAGCTCATCGTTAAGCATGGCATTGCCGCCGTATTTAACTACAATGGTTTTATTCTGAAAAAGCTGAAGGTAAGGCAGCGCGTGAATAAGTATTGCGGCTCTGTCATTGTTGCTGATATGTTTTATATCCGCAAAATCGCTCATGATCTGTAATCTCCGTTGATCTTGATATAATCATATGATAAATCGCAGCTCCAGACGGAAACCTTGTAATTTCCTTCCGAAAGGCCTATAAGTATCTCAATTTCTTCCCGGGATAATATTTCTTTCGCTCTTTCTTCGCTGAAATTAACAGTCTGTCCCTCGCTGCAAACCTGTATCTCGCCTGCGCTGCTCCTAAAACCAACCGAGACTTTTGACGGATCAAAATCAGCTCCGGAGTATCCCATTGCGCATAACACACGCCCCCAGTTGGCGTCTGCGCCGAAGCAGGCGGTCTTTACAAGACTTGAAGACGCGGCTGATTTTGCCAGAAGCACGGCCTTTTCTTCGCTCTGCGCTCCGCTGACAGTAACTGTTATAAGCTTTGTCGCTCCTTCTCCGTCACGCGCCATCATGCGGGTCAGCTCAACGCAGACATGTTCCAGCGCCCTGCAGAAAATCTCATAACCCCGATTCTTGATCCCGGAGCCCTGGTACCCTATTACCGGATTGTTTTCCGCTTCGCCGTTTGCCATTATTACAGCCATATCGTTGGTCGAAGTATCGCCGTCTACTGTAAGACGGTTAAAAGAATGATTTACAGCATAGCGAAGGGCGCAGTCAAGCGCGGAAGGAGTTATTGCGGCATCGGTTGTGATAAAGCAAAGCATGGTCGCCATATTTGGATGAATCATTCCCGATCCTTTTGCCATCGCTCCGATACGGACAATCTTGCCGTCAATTTCAACTTCAACAGCAATATCTTTTTTGCGCGTATCCGTTGTCATTATTGCTTCAAGGGCGGCTGTATGCCCTGCTTCGTCGCTTCGTAGACTTGCCTTTAAAGCGGAGATATTCTTTTCGATGGCCTCGATTGGCAACGGAACGCCGATAACGCCTGTGGATGCTACTACGGCTTCAGAGGGTGCGATTGATAATTCATCCGCGATAAGATGCGCCATTCGTCTCGCGGCATCCATTCCGTGTTTGCCGGTGCAAGCATTCGCGTTGCCTGAATTGGCAATTACAGCGCGGAGTTTTCCGTTTGCAATATTTTCCTGACTAACCAGTACGCTTGCCGCCTTTACTTTGTTCTCTGTAAACACCGCCGCTGCTGAACAGAACTCTTTTGAATAAATAAGGGCAAGATCATTCTTCTGTAAACCTTGTTTTATACCGCAGCGAATCCCGCCTGCCATAAAACCTTTAGGTGCGCACACGCCTCCTGTTATAGTTTTCAACTTTTACTCCAAATTATTGTCATTATTTTACCGTAAAGATACAAACATATTTAATTTTAAAACAACATAGGTATAGCGTTAAGACCTTCTGTTTCATCAAAACCGAACAGGATATTCATATTCTGAACCGCCTGTCCCGCGGCGCCTTTTACCATGTTATCAATTGCGGTAATAACTATCAATGTAGAACCGTTAATGTCCACATGGACGGAAATGTCGCAGTAATTGGACTGGCGCACCCTGTTTGTGGAAGCAGTAATTCCTTTTGGCAATACCCTTATAAAAGACTCATCTTTATAAAAAGCGGTATACAACCCGCGTATTTCGTCAGTCTTTGCTTCTATTTCTTTCGACGGCAGCCTGACTGTATCAGGGTAATCGTCAGTGACCCGCCATTTTTCAGACAATGGGATGTAAATCGTACTAAGGATACCCCTGTTCATCGGTACAAGATGCGGTGTAAATATTACAAGAGGAGGAGGCACATTACCTTCTTTTGCCATCACATCAAGATTGCGCGAGATTTCAGGCGAATGTCTGTGGCTTGCGACCTTATATGGTGCGATTGAATCAGCACATTCGCTGTAATGAAAAGAGCGGGACGGCTCCCTTCCTCCGCCTGATGTACCGGAAGCAGCATCAATAATAACAGGGCCGCATCTGTCTGTATGCTTTCTGTAAGGGTTAAACACCCTGCCTGTAAGTCCCTTTACCAGAGCCGGAAAGATTCCTAGTGATGCGCCTGTCGGATAGCATCCGGGATTTCCTATTATAACAGGTTCCTTTAAGGCCAAATCCTTCATGCGCCGCCTGTTCAGCTCCGGAAGGCCGTATATTGATTTCTTATGCAATTCAGGGAATTGAAACGATTTGCCGTACCATGCGTTATAGGCAGCCTCATCGTCATCAAAACGAAAATCGGCGGAGAAATCTATATAGTGAATCCTGCGTTCGATACAGGCGGCGGCAAAAGGCTCCCCTACCGCATGAGGAAGAGCGGCAAAAACCACATCTGACGAAGCGATCACATCTTCAGCTTTTAGCAGAGGATATTCAATTCTGCCTATAAAATTGGGGTATATATCCTGTATTTGTTCCCCTTCAAAGCTTACAGAAGAAAGAGCCAGTTTATCGACTTTAGGATGCGCGGAAAGAAGCCTTGCCAATTCAGCGCCGGCATACCCTGTAGCGCCTATAATACCTGCGACCATGCGTAATTATGCAATATTTGCCTGCTAATTGTCCATTCCCTGTTACACTTTACATTAAGCACGGTTATATATATACTACGGCTATGAATGGATTATTGAAAAGAACAGCTTTTATTATATCATTTGGAGCAGTATTGCTTCTGTCTTCCTGCGCAACAACAGTAACGATTGGTGAAGATATGTCATCCGCGGAGATAATACAGCGGGCGCAGGAAGCATTGGACAGAAACCGTTACAATATTGCCATTCAATACTATGAAGCCTTGAATGAACGCAACCGCAGCAGTGTCGATCTTGTAATAACATCCGAATACCATATTGCTTTTATTAATTATAAACAGAAAAAGTACGCTGAAGCCCGCGAAGGGTTAAACGGCGTACTTGCATATTATGATTCTCCTGATCAGATTCTGCTTCCGCAGCACTTTAAAAGACTCTCGCAGATTGTCCTGCAGTCTATTGACGAGAAAGAAGCAAAATAACTATAGACACTACCTATATTCAGGCAGCCAAACCTTATGCGCCTCAAGGAGTTCGTCTGTCATTTTCCTTATATCGTCAATAGAGAGTTCAGCCGCGGTGTGAGGCTCAAGCATGGCCGCATGATAGATATTTTCGCGCTTTTTGGTAACAGCTGCTTCCAGTGTAATTAAGTGAACATTAATGTGCGTCATATTCATTGCGGCAAGCTGGACAGGCAGCTTGCCTGTATAGCACGCCCTGATACCTGAATTATCAACAAGACAGGGGACTTCAACGCACGCTTCGTGAGGAAGGTTATCTATGCTGCCGCCTGTATTCAGAACATTTCCGCCGATTTTATAAGGCGCGCCTGTCACGATTGATTCCATAATGTAAGAAGCGTATTCCTGCGATCTTTTATGTTCCAGAGTATCGGATTTAACAAGATTTTCATATTCGGTTTTCCATCCTTCTATCTGTTCAATGCAGCGGCGCGGATACTCATCAAGCGGAATGTTAAAATCATTTATCAGCTGCGGGTATTTGGCTTTTATATAAAAAGGATTGTATTCTGCGTTATGCTCGCTGGATTCTGTGCAATAGAAACCCAGCTTGTCAATGTAATCATAGCGTACCATATCCCGGTGTTTTTCGCGCGTATTCTTTTCTTTTGCTCTTCTTTTAATTTCAGGGTACAGATCATTATTATCCTTATCGCGGATATCCAAAAGCCATCCCATGTGATTAATACCCGCTATTAATTCCTTTCTCCCGTCAAGTTTATCTTCCATGCCAAGCTCTTTTAAAAGCCAGTACGAGCATCCCTGCACACTGTGGCAAAGACCGACCGTTTTTACACCTGTGTATCTTTGCATGTAGCCTGTCAGCATCGACATGGGGTTTGTATAATTTAACAGCCACGCATCGGGGCATACTTTTTCAACCGCGCGCGCGAATGTTTCCATTACAGGTATCGTCCGCAGTGCGCGCATTATACCGCCTATCCCGAGAGTATCTCCGATTGTCTGACGCAGCCCGTATTTCTTTGGAATCTCAAAATCAGCGATTGTCGCAGGATCATAACCTCCGACCTGTACAGCGTTCACAGCGAAAGAAGCGCCCGCGAGTGCTTTTTCAAGGTTTTCAACTCCCCCGTAACATGATATCTTTGAGTAATCACCTTTTCCTTTGTTTATCGCAGATACAATCTTCCCGCTTTCCTTAAGACGCCGGGCATCAATGTCATAAAGGGCAATCTCGCACCCCTTTAGCGCCTCACTTGACATACAATCGCCCAGCACACTGCGGGCAAAAACCGTACTTCCAGCTCCAAGAAAGGTAATTTTCAGCATGGATACCTCTGTTCTCCAGTAAGGAATTAACGCAGTCTGTCATACTGGAAACCGAATTTTACAGAACTCTATTTATTCTAGCATGCAAGGAAGGAAAAAGGTTTAAATACAGCAAAGACGATGCTGCCACTATAGCCTAAAGTGAGATATCACTATAGGCTATAGTGATTATTCACTTCAGTCTATAGTGATAAATCACTACAGTCTATAGTGGCCATTCACTATAGTCTATAGTGGCTATTCACTACAGTCTGTAGTGAGGTATCACTATAGACTATAGCGGCATGGTATTCAAGGCTGGATCAAGGCGCTTGTATACCCTGGAACGGATTTCTGTATCGGGAAAGAATCGTACTCATGAATGACTACTGACCCTCTGTTTATAACCGCGAATAGTTCGGGGCTTCCTGCGTTATCTGCACATCATGAGGATGGCTTTCGCGGAGGCCGGCGGCGGTAATTTTTACAAACTTGCGGTAATTATTAAGCTCTGCTATGCTTTTGCAGCCGCAGTAGCCCATACCCTTCCTAAGGCCGGCTACAAGCTGGTTTAAGAAAAACTTAAGTTCGCCTTTATAAGGAACCCTGCCTTCAATGCCTTCAGGGACAGGCTCTTCGTCCTTGCCGATTTGATAGCGGTCGCCCGCTCCGTCCGCTATCGCGCCCATGCTTCCCATCCCGCGGTATTCCTTGTATATTCTTCCGTCATAAATAATTTCGCTTCCCGGAGACTCCTTTAATCCCGCAAAAAGGTTTCCTATCATTACAACGCTGGCGCCTGCTCCTATAGCCTTTGTAATATCGCCTGAAAACTTTATGCCTCCGTCGGCAATAACCGGTATTTTCGATTTGACTGCCTCTTCGGCGCAATCCATTACGGCGGTAAACTGGGGAACCCCTATTCCGGCGATTATGCGGGTTGTGCATATTGAACCCGGCCCTATACCGACCTTTATTGCGTCTGCGCCGGAATCAATCAATTTTCTTGTCCCCTCTTTGGTTGCGACATTTCCTCCGATAACTGGGATTTTATATTCTTTCTTAATCTGGGAAACGGCTTCCATTACATTTTTTGAATCGCCGTGAGCTGTATCAAGAACTACATAATCGACTTTTGCTTTCTTAAGGAGCGGCATTCTTATTTTATAATCCTGCGGAGAGATTGCCGCTCCGACAATGAGTCTTCCGTTTTTATCTACTGCTGCGTTGGGAAAGCTATGATTCTTTTCCATATCAGTTACAGTGATAAGACCAGTAAGTTTTCTTTCACTGTCCACAACAGGAAGCTTTTCTATCCTGTTTTTCTTGAATATCTCACTTGCTCTTTCAACTGTTATGTCGCCTGCCGCGGTAATAACATCGCTTATCATTACATCCGTTACAGGAAGGGAATCGTCGCGGCAGAAACGCAGGTCGCGGTTTGTTATAATTCCCATTAATACGCCGTCTGCGTCAACAACGGGAAAACCTGAAACGCCGAATGTGTCGACCAACAGGCGTACATCCCTGACATATGCGTTATGCGCGATTGTCACAGGCGATTCGATTATCCAGTTGAGAAAACGTTTAACACCTGCGACCTGACGCGCCTGTTCTTCGGGTTTTAGATTACGGTGAATAACTCCGGTTCCGCCTTCCAGTGCGATTGCGATAGACAGTTTCTCTTCTGTCACTGTATCCATCGCGGCGGAAATAATCGGGACATTCAGATTGATGCCTTTGCATAATGTTGTCTGTACATTACATTCTTTCGGCAGTATTTCCGAATATCCTGGCAATAGAAGGACATCATCGTAAGATAATCCTTCGGTTAATTTAATAGCTTCCATGGTCGATCATGGCATTTTAAGCTAAATATGTCAATGGAATTGCTGCACAACGCATTTTTTTAGTATAATTACCCAATGCGCTTAATCATCGCTTCAATATTGTGCCTTACTCTGTTTGCTTCCTGTACAAAATCAGATGTTGTTAACCTTATTATTGATAATGTTAACGATATTGAGGAGGTTTCTGTTAATGCCGATCGGGAGAGCCTTGGCGCTCAAACAACCGCTATTATCGATCCCCTTCGCATTCGGGCAGAAGAAATAGCTTCTTCCTTAGACGACAGCCTTCTTGCATCCCAGGTTTTAATCAGCGGAATAGACGGAAGGGGCAGCCTTCCCCTCCATGTTTCACAGATGCTCAAAAATATTCCTGCAGGAGGCGTAATGCTTTTCAGGTACAACTTAAATACCAGCAACGAAGAAATCAAAAACCTTCTTTCTGAAACAGCTTCGCTTATAACAGAAAACTCAAATATACCTCCCTTTATCGCCGTTGATCATGAGGGAAGATATGTAAACCGGTTTTTACCCGGCGTTGCAGACCTTCCTGACGCTTCGTCATATTGGAATATTTTACAGGAGGAAGGAAGAGAGGCGGCGCTCTCCAAAATTGAAGAAGACAGTTTTAAAGCAGCATCCATTATAAATGAATTGGGCATCAATATGAACTTTGCCCCTGTCGCGGAATATTTAAATGACGATAACAGGGATTTTCTTGTACACCGTTCCTACGGAAGCGATCCTTTCTTTACAGCTCTGGCTGCAGGGGCGTTTTTACAAAGCATGCAAAAAGCAGGTATTATATGCGTCGTCAAGCATTTTCCAGGAACCGCGGGAGCCGATCCGCACTACTGGGTTTCTGTTATAAACGGGGAAAAGAATGAGATTGACATGCTTGTCTTCCCTTTTATTTACCTTATTAATAACGGAGCAAGAGCGATAATGGCAGCTCACTCTCTTGTTCCGTTGTTGGATCAGCGCATTGCAAGTTTGTCACCGGCTGTTATGCAGGACCTGCTTAGAGGTGATCTCGGATTTGACGGCATAATAATAAGCGATGATTTTTCCATGGCCGCTGCAGGGGATTTTAACAAGTATGAAGCTGCAGTGCAGTCTATTGCCGCGGGCGCTGATTTGATTCTGGTATGGCCTCCTGACCTTGCGCACACCCACAGCGCGATTTTATCCGCTCTTGAAGAAGGGGAGCTTTCCAGAAACAGATTACAGGATGCCGTACAGCGCATTATTTATGAAAAACTCCGTATGGGTTTGATGGAATAATATTGTCTGGTTTTTATTTAGGGCTGACCAATATCCCGTATCCCTTTGTGCCTTTAAGCTCGCCGTTTTGCATGACTATTTTTCCCCTGATTATAGTGGCTACAGGGAATCCTTTTACTTTCGTTCCGTCAAAGGGGCTTGTTCTGTTCTTTGAGTGAAGTTCATCCGCGAGAATGGTTTTTTCCATGTTCATATCGACAATTGTAAAATCAGCGTCCGCGCCTGGAAGCAGGTTTCCTTTCTGCGGATAAATACCCCATGTTTTCGCCGGCGCTTCGCTTGCAATGCGCACATAATCATTGAGGCTCAGGCTGCCTTTATTGACTTCGTTCAGCATAAGAGGTACGGATGTTTCCACTCCGCTTAAACCTGCAGGCTCTTCCCAAACAGGAAGCGATTTTTCCGCAGTTGTATGAGGAGCGTGATCGCTTGCAATAATGTCTATTGTTCCCTTATAAATTGCGTCCCAAAGGCCCCTGCGATGACTCTCGCTTCTGATGGGAGGATAAACCTTGTGTTCGCACTTGTCCGCGTCAAATAAAAGATAGTGAGGGCATGTTTCCGCTGTTATATCAGTGCCTTTTTGCTTGGCCTCGGCAACAATTAAAGAGCCGTCCTGGGAAGTAACATGGTGAATGTGTATTTTGGCTTCCGTATACTTTGCGTAACAGACAACAGTTTGAATCGCGAGCGCTTCGGAAAATACAGGCCTTGCTTCCGACAGCATATGACCAGTATTTTCTTTGCCGAATATCGCGCTCCTGCATTCTGATAAATAAAACGAGTTAATTTCATTTGACTCGCAGTGAAACCCTGTACGCAATGAGCATCTTTCCAAATGCTTTAATAAAACCTTGGTTGACGGAGAGGCAATATCTCCTGTTGATGTCCCGAAGAAAACCTTAAATCCAAGAGCGCCTGATTCCTTTAATTCTTCTGTCTCCTTTAGATTGTCGTTATTTAAGAGAGCAAAAAGCGCAAAATCCGCATATGATTTTTCCTTTGCTATTTTTATCTTTCCGTTAAAACGCTCCACTGTGGAAGTTACAGGAACTACATTGGGCATGTCGGCGACTGTGGTAATTCCTCCCATTACAGCCGCAATGCTTCCAGTCTCAAAATCTTCCTTTTTTGTAAGGCCGGGATCGCGGAAATGAACATGCGCGTCGATAATACCCGGCAGTATATGTTTACCTGACGCATCGTATATTTCATCTGCGGTGTCTTCAGGATCAAGCGTCCCTGTTTTATCTATTTTTCCCTTATATACAGCAGCATCACCTTTAAAGCTTTTATCCGGTGTTACAATTGTTCCGTTCTTTATAATTAAATCGTAACGCATAAGTTATTGTACTATAGATTAGATATCGGGAACAGGGAATTAATCATAAAAAATACATAACCCATAGATTCTCTTTACTCCTGTTTCTTTAAGCGCTTTCGCGCAGATTTCCATTGTGGAACCGGTTGTTATAACATCGTCAATAATCAGAGCAGTTTCTACAGGGAAACTTTTGTCCGGTAATTTCTGCCCGGCGGAGATTACAGACGCATCTTTATTAACATAAATACGATCTTTCAGGTTTTCAAGCCTGTCTTTACGGTTAAGATATTTCTGTATACTTGATTTTCTGCGTTTCAGGCAAAAGCTGAAACTCCTGTCTTTACATAATTTTTTAAGCCTTTTTACAAGATAATCTACCTGATCCCAGCCGTTTTCTTTTATCTTTCCCGGTCTGGACGGAACAGGAACAATAACAGCTTCCTGAAGTTCAGGGTTTTCGTTAATTACATTAACAATTTTTTCTGTAAAAAAGTCTGCCAGCACAATGTTTTTCCTGAATTTATAGGCGGCAAGAAGTTTACGGTATCTGCCTGTATACGGAAAAAGCACCCACAAGCGATCATAGAAATAATATTTATAATTACCATGAGGATTCCTTCGCCTGTCAGGATCGGCAGGCGCGCGGCAGGGGACACAGGCTTCTTCTTCAGAGATCAGAGGTTTCCCGCATATAATACAGGTTCGTCCCTGAACAGGAACAATTGATGAGCGGCAGGCAGCGCACAGGCTGTATTTTATCTCGTTAACGTTTAACAAGCTGCAGTTACAAACAGCGCAGTAAGCAGGGAAAAGATAATTCTTAAGCTGTAAAAGGATTTTATCTAAAATATTCATGCAATATATGGGTTTAATATCCCGGTTTGCATGACTTAAATTAAAACATTTTTATACTTAACCGCATACAAAATCCGCTTATCTTTACCGCGGCTAAACAGTTTCTCAGACAGAAGCTCTATAAAATTACGATTTTTCCTTCCAGCAGGCGCATATTGTTTATTCGTGCTGATGAAAGATACCCCGTCCGAACCTCCGGTTAGACTCTAGTGTTCTGTCTTATTCAAATGACGGAATGTACTGCTAAGTTAATTCTTTATGCAATAAAGAATTAACGCATTTTGTTATATTGGAAACCGAATAAGACAGAACACTAGGGCGGGGTTCTTTATTATTTGGGGGTTTGCGGAACAACAATATTAAGAACAATACCAACAACTGTCGCAAGCGCAATACCAGCAAGTTCAAAATGCAGATCCTGTGTCATATTAAACGCAAGCCTTCCCCCGCCAATACCGATTACAAGAATGACGGATGTAATTGTTAAATTGCGCTTATCTTTATAATCAACACCGCTTTCTACAATGGTGCGAAGGCCGCTTGAGGCGATTATTCCGAAAAGCAAAATGGAGATGCCGCCAAGTACAGGAGTCGGAATTGTCTGAATTATCGCGCCGAACTTTGTAAAGAACGAAAGAAGAACCGCAATTACCGCAGCACCGCCTATGACCCATACCGAGTATACCCGTGTTATAGCCATAACACCGACATTCTCGCTGTATGTTGTATTCGGAGGTCCGCCCCAGATAGCCGCCCATGCGGAGGCAAGGCCGTCGCCTGTAAGCGTTCTGTGAAGACCCGGGTTTTTATAGAAATCCTGTCCGACAATTTTACTGGTTACCACCATATCCCCAAGATGCTCGCATATCGTCGCAAGCGATACAATGATAAATATCAGAATCGGCACAATGCTGAAACTTGGCGCCATAAATACCGGGAAGCCAATCCATCCTGCTTCATTAATGATACTAAAGTCGATAATTGCATATGCGGGAAAGAATAAACCCATAACAAAAGTGAAGAAATACCCGCAAATAAGCCCTATAAGAATCGGTATGGCGCTTAAAAATCCTTTCAGGAAGATATTGGAAATAATGGTAATAAAAAGCGTTACTGCAGCTATTGAAAGGTATACAAGGCTGTAATTTCCGTTTGCGTCGTTCATCGCCATATCCATTGCGGTAGGCGCAAGGTAAAGGCCTATTACAACAATAACAGAACCGATAACAACAGGCGGCAATACTTTATCAAGCCACCCTGTTCCTGAAAAACGAATAATCTGCGCTATTATACAATAAAACGCTCCTGCTGCTATTGCGCCTCCCATCGCGTATGAAAGGCCGTGTGAAGCTGTAACAGCGATTAAAGGCGCTATAAAACTGAAAGAAGAACCTAGAAATGCCGGAACCTTTGCGCTTGTACATAAAATAAAAAGTAATGTTCCGGTCCCTGCTGTGAATAACGCTGTCGCCGGACTTAATCCCGTTAATAATGGGACCAAAATTGTCGCTCCGAACATTGCAAAAACATGTTGAAAAGAAAGTGGTATCCAATGTCCTATCTTTGGCCTATCTTGGGGCCGGACAATATCGTTTTGAACCATACAGTAACCTCCGGTTTCTAAGTATGTATCAATTTACAGTAAATGGGAAGATAGCAGGATTGATATTTAATTTACAAATGGATTAAAGAAACGATTCCCGTCATGGAAAGTATAAATAATCCCTGCTGTAAATAATATTACGGCCATGATAACTGAAATATAATCCCTTTTTCCAGGCGGCTTTTCCGAATACCATGTCCTCTTTTTATTTTTACCAAATCCCCTCAGCTCCATAGCGCGGCTTACAACATCAATTCTGGCAAGGGACGATAAAATTAACGGCAAAAGAAGAGGTACTGTTCTTTGAAGACGTTTAATTATTGAAGCCTTGCTTGAAAGCTCAAGACCTCTTGCCTGCTGGGACTGATAAATTGCTTCAAAGTCCCGCTGAACATCCGGAATATAACGCAGAGTAAGAGCGACAGAATACGAAATTGTATAGGGAACTCCTATCCTGTTTAAAGAGGCAGCAAACTCGCTTGGGTGAGTTGTTACCATTAACAGAAGAGCAGGCGGGATAATTGTTATGTATTTAAGGAACACATTGAATTCATAAAAAATCTGCTCCCATGTAAGTGTAAAGCGGCTCTGCCCTTCCCAAATAACATTTCTTGTCTGGTATAGCCTTACTCCCTGTTCCGGAGAAAAAAGATATATTGCCAAAAGATTAAGCACAAGAAATACAGACATCATTTTAATGATAAATGAAACATCGCTGAATTTTATTTTTGATAATTTAAAGAACAGAAACCCCAATACAGAAAGCACGAGCAGAATCGGGGTTTTAAAACTTACCATTACAAGTACTGACCATAAAAGGAATATAATCAATTTTACCGCACCCGTAAGGGAATGAACAGGAGAAGATAATTCAATGTAGGATAACATTCTCTTTTTTGTCATTATATTGTTTTCCTGCCCCTGGCCTGCCGGTCATATTTTATAAACCTGTCTACAAACTCCTGCGGATCATCAAGACCGCCTTTTAACGCAAGATCATAAAGGCTTGTCCGTTTAAGGTTCGCTTTCTTTATTATTTCATCATTGGTAAGAACTTCGTACGGTTTTTTATCGGCAATACATTCACCTTCTGAAAGTACAACAGCTCTTACAGTATATTCCAGCATAAGGTGCATATCGTGCGTTATCAGCAACAGCGATAACCCTAATTCATCTCTCAGATTAAAAAGGAATTCCATGAACTCGGTATAAGCCTTAAAATCCTGGCCTGCTGTAGGTTCATCGAGAATCATGAAAGACGGACGCAGCACAAGTATTGATGCAACAGTCAGCCGCTTTTTCTGCCCGAAACTAAGCGCGTTTACAGGCCAATTTCGAAACGGATAAAGTCCGCAGACATTTAATGCTTCAAATACCCTTTCCTTAATCTCTGCTTCAGGGAAGCCTCTGCACTTTAAACCGAATGCGGCCTCTTCAAAAATCATTGGAAACGAAATCATCTGATTGGGATTCTGCATAACATAGCCGATTTTTTCCGCTCTTTGCATTATGGAAAAGCCCGATAAATCCTGACTGTTGTATAACATTGATCCGTGATCAGGCTTTACAAACCCGCAGATACATTTCGCCAGCGTTGACTTTCCCGATCCGTTTTTTCCAACAAGCCCAACACACTCGCCTTTTGAGACAGAAAACGAAATATCCTTTAATGCTTCTTCTCCTTTATCGCTATACCTGAACCTCAGATTTCGTATCTCAAGCCCTGTATTCCTGACAGTTTCATATACCTTATCATTACTCACTTCCAATTGCCTGTCCCATTCAACAAGCGGTTTATAATCGCAAATCAATGTATCCGTATGCTGGGGATTCATTCCCGCGTCAATTTTAATACCTGCGTATTTCAGTGCGCTGATATAAAGAGGCTCGCGAATACCTGTTTCTGCCAGTATACCCGAAGAAATAAGATGCGCTGATGTTTCGTTAGCGGTTATCATACCCTTATTCATTACGATAATTCGATCAACAGGACGATGAAGCGCATCTTCAAGACGGTGTTCAATTATCAGAACTGTCTTTCCTGTTTTTTTATGGAGATCATCAATAAGTTCAACCGCATCTTTCCCTGCCGCAGGATCAAGGTTTGCGAGCGGCTCGTCAAAAAGAAGGATTTCAACATCATCTACAAGTACTCCTGCTATTGAGATACGCTGCTTTTGTCCGCCTGAAAGATCCTGCGGGCTTTTATCCAAGTGGGTTGTCATGTCAACAAGACGCGCGGCTTCATAGGCGTGAGCGTGCATTTCTTTTGACGGGATACAGTCATTTTCCTGTGCGAACGCGATATCTTCAGCAGCACTTAAACCGACAAACTGCCCGTCGGTATCCTGCAGTACCGTACCTGCTGTTTTGGAGATTTCAAAAATATTAAGCGTATTTATATCTTTACCGGTTAAATAAAGTTCGCCTGAAATCTCTCCGGTAAAGGCATGGGGAATTACTCCGTTAATACAATGTATAAGTGTGGATTTTCCCGAACCGGAAGGACCTAAAATCAGTATTTTTTCACCTTTGTTAACAGTTAGATTTATGTCAACTAAAGTAGGTTCAATTTGAGTTCTGTAACGGAAGGTATAATTTTTAAATTCGATTACCGGAACAGACTCGCGTCCTTTGGAAACGGTGCAGGTATCATTAATCATTATTATATCACTGCCCCTATATGTAATATAACCGGTAACTTGTAAAAATTAATAACAATTCTCAACCACGAACCGCACGAACTTTATGTTAGAAACCAGGGAACCTCAAATATAAATTCTTAAAGATTGCCGTTATTTATTTTATCCTTCAAACAACAAAAAGACATGAAGGTTTAACAAAATATCAAAGCAATAGTTTGGTTCGTGGTAAATTCTTAATCAATACTACTCCGCTTTTAAGCTAGCGGATTTACCCAATGTTTTGGTATAGCCAAATATCAGCAAGCTGCCAAGTATTAGCACAACAGCGGCGTTTGTCGGAGCAATTACAAGCCCCTGCAGATACACTTTTTCAGCAGGTTCTGCATAAACAAGAACATCAAGAGTCGGAGCGATACCTAACCAGACTACGAAATTAGTAACAATCTGTACAATGTTAAAAACAATACATTGTTTTATGCCAAATCCGCCTTCATTGATCCTGTACGATTTAAAAAAGAATCCGACGCCCAAACCAAAAAGCGCAGAACCCGCTACCCACGTCCACCATACTCCCCAGCCCCATGTAAGATCTGTCAGGGTATGGCCAATAAAGCCGATCAAGAAACCTGCGACAGGTCCAAAGATTGCAGCAAAAACAGCAAGGATAGCAATACCAAAATTTATATTAGTATTGGGAATCCCTGTAGGAACAGCTACAAAACGCATTAATACAAACATCAAAGCCGCACCGATACCGATTGCTACTACGGTTTTTACTGAAATTAGCTTTTTACTCATTATTTTTTCTCCTTGAAAAATGATGGGTAATTATCACATAAATAATTATTTAAATCAATCAAACAGCGTTAATTCTCCATTCTTTGGAATTATTTTCTGCTTTGGTCTATCTGTTTTTAATAAACCATTGTTAAATGTAATCTGTTCATCGATGTCTGCCGTTTCCAGAAGCTTTTTCCATTGGCACAAAATGTTTAATGCTTCAAGGGGAGTCATCTGTTCAGGATCAATCTCCTGTAATAATCTCTCAAATTTGCCGGTAAAAACTGAATTATCATTTAATCTTTCCTGTATTTCACTCTGTGTAAATCTGTGTCCTCCTTGGTTAATCGCCTTATTTATATCGTTAACTTTATTGATTGTTTGGTTAACAATCATATTTGCTCCGAATGCTTCATTTAAATCCTCATCCCGCTCTTTTAAAAGAGACATAATCTGAGCAGCTCTTTTAAGAACATTCTGCGATATACCTGCAAGATGCGCGACATGAATACCGTAAGATTCCGCGGCAGGCCCCTCTTTCAGTTTTCGCAAAAAGACAATTTTTTCTCCCTGATCCAAAACCTCCATGGAACGGTTAGCAAGCTGCGGATGTGATAAAAGAGACAGTTCGTGAAAGTGAGTCGCAAAAAGAGTCCTGCAGCCTATACGATTTAAAAGCTCTTCGCTTACCGCCCACGCGATGGATAGACCATCATTGGTTCCTGTTCCCCTACCGACCTCATCCATTATAACAAGGCTTTTTTCTGTCGCTGTATTCAAAATAAAAGCAGTTTCATTCATTTCTACAAGAAAGGTCGATTCGCCCCGCGCAAGATTGTCAGATGCGCCTACCCTGCAGTAAATACGGTCACAAATCCCGATTTTAGCTTCCGCAGCCGGAACAAAACTGCCCGTCTGAGCCATAATAGTTATTAAAGCCGCAGAGCGAAGATATGTGGATTTCCCTGCCATATTGGGGCCTGTTATCATTGCAAAAGATACCTGATCGTTATACGCATCATTCGGTAGTGTTTGATCCTTTGTATCATTTTTTTGTTTTGCATGTAACAATACATCATTTGGAATATATTCACTGCGGTTTAAATGAGCTTCTACCACTGGATGCCGGCCTTCGCAGATTTCCAGAATACTGTCTTCGCAAACATATGGGCGCCTCCAGTTTCTTATCGACGCGGCCTTTGCCATTGACTGAGCAACATCAATCTCTGCAAGACGCTTTGCTGCAACGGACAGGTTAACAAGGATTTTCTTTATTTCTTCGCGGATTTCCAGGAATAATTTTCTTTCAAGCTCAACAACTTTATCTGATGCGCCGTTTATTTCTGATTCGAGGGAAGCAAGGCGATCAGTTGAGTATCTTTCTCCGCCTGTAATTCCCTGCCGCTTGATAAAGTGTTTCGGTACTTTATCAAGATGACTCTTGGTAACTTCAAAAAAATAGCCAATTAAACGATTGTAACGAATCTTTAGACTTGCAATTCCTGTTCCGTTTTTTTCTTCTTCAAGATACTGTTCAAGAATCTGTCTTGAATTGTCTCTCATTCCGCGCAGCGCATCCAATTCAGAATTATAGCCGTCTTTAATTAAATTTCCTTCGTTAAGCAGGACGGATGGCTCTTCGCAAATTCCATTTTCAAGCAGGTTTTGCGCAGGTTTCAATTCCTGCAAATTCAACGAAGTATTAAATTGAGTTTCATTGCAGTCACTTTCGAATAATAATTCATTTTTTCCATTTTGGGTTTGGCCGACTGAAGTTTCACAGCAAACATTAAAATTATTAAAAATCTCATGATATAAATTAATCGCGTTTTTTACAGCAAGCATGTCCCTTCCATGCGCCTTATCCATCGCAAGCCTTGAACAAAGACGTTCAAGGTCGGGAGTCTTTCCCAATAATTCACGAAGACGGCTTAAAAGGTTTTGATCGCGGTAAAGATTTTCCGCCATGTCAAGACGGCCTTCAATCTTTTTTATATCACGAAGGGGATGTAAAATACGCCTCTTTAAAAGCCTGCGTCCCATGGACGAACGCGTTTCATCCATCACTTCCAGAAGCGAAAAACGGACATCCCCTTCCCTTTGATTCGCAATTAGCTCAAGATTGCGCTGGCTTGCTTCATCAATACCCATATATTCGCAATCGCTGTAAATGTTAAGTTTTCTGATATGCGGAAGCAGGCTTTTGGACGTTGTATCAAGGTAGTCAAGCAGACTTCCCGCAGAAATTATTTCCGCGCTGTCTTCCTTGAGACCGAAACTTTTTAGATTAACAAGTCCAAATTGTTTTTCCAGCCTCGATTGCGCCTGAAAAGGATCAAACAGCCAGTCTGCCCAACGGTTTAAAACCAGGGTATTCCGCTCATAAATTGCGCTGGCAATAACATTGTTTTCTTCCAACAGGGACTCCTGTATCAGTATCTCTTTAATCTGAAGACGCTCAAGTTCCTGCCTCAGTGTTTCTCCTTCATTACAGGGAAAACTTGTCGCAAAAAACTCGCCTGTTGAAAGATCAATATATGAAAAAGAAAGACGATTTTTATTGTTGTTTGCGCTCTGGCTGCCTGGTATAAGTTTTCCGGCTGTCAGACCGCTGACAGCCAAGCACCCAAGATAATTTGAACTTCCTTTTTCAAGGAATTCTTCATCGACAGTTGTACCGGGGGTAATTATTTCTACTACATCACGCTCAATTATCTTGTTTCCCTTTCCTGGAGGAGTTAGCTGCTCACAGACTGCGATTTTTTTTCCGAGTTTTAAAAGCCGCGCTATATATGATCTTGCGGCGTGATAAGGTATTCCGCACATGGGAAGACCATTGCGGCTTGTCAGAGTCAGGTTCAGGAGAGCTGATACTTCAATCGCATCTTCTGCAAACATTTCATAAAAATCACCCAAACGAAAGAAGAGTGTGTTCCCTTCATGTTTTTTTTTTATCCGCCTGTATTGATCGAGCATCGGACTTGAACCGGCTGCCGGGCTGCTGTACAAAGGCGTGCTGTCGGCCATACAGGCACCTGTTTAATATCTGATTCTTGTACGCAGACTTTGAAGCAATCTATCAGTAATATCAAATCCGGGACTGAACCAGAGAAGACCGGGCGTTTGATTAATATCAAAAACATGCGTAAATCCTTCGCTCTCTGCGATATAACGTATTTCATCATATATTTGATTTAGAAACGTATCAGATTGCATTAAATATACCCTTTCCCTCTCAAGTTCAGCGATCCTTGCTTGGTAATAACTGCCAAAATATTCCCTGCTTCTGTTTATTTCGATTTCCAGCCTGTTCGCTTCCGCCTGATTATTTAATGATACAGCAATATCGCGCCTAGCTATTAGTTCTCGTATCTCATTTTGCATCTTTTCAATATCGACCTGAACCCTTGCGGTGCGCTCGTTGAATTGCCTTACAGCGGCGGATTCCCGGTAAAACTCATTATTGACACGCTGCAAATCCACTATCGCGATTCTTGATATCTGCTGACCAAAAGCAAAACCAGCGCAAAAAATTAACAATAATAAAATGACAATTCTTTTTGACATAAACCACCTCTAATATGATATAGCAAATGAAATTACAAGGTCTAATCCCTTTGATGTTCCGTCTCCAAAAAGCACACCAGGCTGCCATAAGACATCACCGTCTAAAAACCTGAAACGTTTTACAAGGCTCAGCCTGATTGGGAATTGCGGTAGGGTAAATCTTAAACCTGCACCGAGGCTGAACCTGAGATTATCTACTGTAAAATTTCGGTTTCCCTCACTGTTAATCCCAAAATAATAACCTTGTTCTGTTTCAATACCTGCCGCATCAAAAAAGAAATCCCATGATAAAATGCCGCGTACAAGCGGAATGCGAAGCTCAACCCACGTATCCAAAAGAAGGAGACCTTTAATGCTGTATATACCGCTCCATCCTCTTGCGTTAAACATACCGTCTACAGCGAGCATATTTGACATTTCCATGGTAGGAATAAGAGAGTTAGTATCACGGCCTGGCTGTTTGAATACCAATGAAAGGTTTGCGTTGAAAGCAAGCACTCCTTTAAAACTCCAGTTCTCCGTCACAGATATATTAAATAATGTATGAAAATACTGGATCCTGGTATCAGAACGAATATAATGTTCTCTCTCATTGCTTAATAAGCCGTATAATCCAAGTCTCTGATACAAATAATAACCGCTTGACGGATCATAATAAATATCACGATCATCAAGCGATAAGGCGACCCAAAGTGAGTTCTTTAATGTCCATGTATTGTTATCATCTCTCAGCGTAGGATCAAATGGTCTGTATAATTCATTATCGTAGGAATTTCTTATAACACCAAAACGCGTTCCGCCGTTTACACTGAAAATTCCTGGTACAATGGACCACCTATACCCGGTTGACAAGCCCAATGATAAATACAATTGATTATAGCTCATTAAAAAATCCCTTGTCGGGACTTTACTGCTGTTTCTGTATTCTTCAAAAGATACGAAACCATCCGGATAGGCGTGGCTTTCATTGCCGTTAAAAAACGGAGGCTGATTATCCATGGTCGCTGTTTTTTTTGTGTAATTTCCCGAAAAATCAATTCCAAGCGATAACGGAAGACCAAAAGCCCATCTATGCACATAATTAATTGTAAGTGAAGTTGAATCGACAATAGAAGAATTTAATTCTATTCCAAGCTGGTTTCCTGTTCCCGCAATATTTGTGTCATTCCATTGTATTAACCCTGATATCGGAAATGTATCCGGATCCCCGCTGCCTGAAAAAGTCAGTCCGAATTGAATATCAGTGGTAGGCTGTTCTTCCAGCGTAATAACCAAATCCATCAGATTCTCCGTGCTTCCCTGAAGGGTATCAGGAAGTACCATGGAAAAATACTGAAGATTATAAAGATTACGCAGCGCCTCCATTACTTTAGTCCTGGAAAATACATCACCAGGTTCAAGAGGAATTTCCCTTAAGATTACATTATCTCTCGTTTTGGAATTGCCGATTATAATGATGTTCTCTATGTAAGCCCTGCTTCTTTCAACTATTAATATTGTATACGAAAGCGTATTTGCCTGGTCATTCTTATCGGGAGTTCTCATTATGGTATTGTAAATATAGCCGTTTTCAAAATAAAGATCGGCGACTCGCTGTAAATCCATTTCCAGCCGCGTCATGTTAACGATATCTCCCACTCTGGAAGCGATCAACCCTGCCAACTGTTCTGTTGAAAAAATAAAATTACCTTCAAATGACACTCCACCAAATCTGAATTCCGTACCTTCCTCGATCATGAATGTCAGAATCATGTTTGTACCTTTAGAATTCTCTTCATAAGTACGCGTAACATCCCTGACATACGCGTCAATAAACCCGCGATCATGGTAATATTGCGCAATTGTATCTAAATCGGCGAGGAGTTTTGCTTCCTGAAAAGCCCCGTCATTAATTATGGAACGTTGTTTTAAAGAAAGCTGTCCTCTCAACGCGTTATTGGAAAATCGTGAGTTCCCCTGAAATTCAATTCTTGATATGGAGATTTTTTCATGTTCTACAATGGTAAACAAAAGCGTAATGCTTTCATCTCTGGCTTGGGATTCTGATGCTGTAACAGATACATTAGGGTAACCTTTTTCCAGATATTTATTAACAATAGCGTCAATATCCAGCCGAACTTTTGACTGGTTATAAATATCATCGACTTTTGAGACAATTACATCGTTTAATTCTCTTCGTGTAACCCCCGAATTACCGTTAAATACAATCCGCCCTATTGTAGGTCGTTCGACTACATTAAACCTGACAATTACCTGCAGCTCGGGTGAATAAACCGGAGCGACAGATGGTTCTATTCTATCAAAATATTCAAGAGCATAAAGTTTCCCCTGCATTTCCCAGAAAATATATTCATCAAAAACACGCCCTATATATGGGTACATTATAGCTTCAAGTTCCGAAGCAGCAACACTTTTTAATCCGGAAAAATCAACGCTTCTTATAGGTCTATTCATGTACCAGTCTTCGGGCAATTGAGCGGAATTCTGGGAATAACCCGCGTAGGCTGTCATTATCATTAAAAAAGCAATAACCTTAAATCTCATCAAAACTCCTAAAATGAAAAATTCCAGCTTAAGGTAAATGAATGATCGTTTACCCACCAGTTTTCCGGATGATATGGGAAAAAAGACCATTTTATATTTACAAAAGGACTCTGCAGCTCTATTCCAATGTCCGGTTCAAATACTAAACCGCCAAATGAAACATTATTCTTATCATACCTCATTGTAAGCATACCCTGAACAAACATATCCCTTCCAATATATTTACCTATAAAAACAGTTGTGTTATCAAAATAGTTACCTACACTGTAATTCCTGTCAACCGCAGCTTGAGATAATCCCGCAACTCCTGATAATACTGCATTATGCAGGAATCTTGTTCTGACACTGAACATATCAAGCCCCAATAAGTTCCTTACACCGCGCTCAAATTGACGGAAAAACACAAATTGCGATAAAACATCAGACGTAGCAATAATCTGGGTCAGAAAATCAGTTGTTGACGCAAAAATAAAGCGCTGCATATCCATATCTTCATTATTCTGATTAACACCGAAATTCTGCCCTAAAATTGAATAAATTTCAAGCTGTGTTAAAGCAGGACTTGACTCAAAACGGGGCTCAAAATTCAGTAAAGGCTGATTATCCACAATCATTGATATAGTTACAGTTCCCGATTCAGCGCGATCGCGGATTTCAGCCCTTGCGCTTATGCGGGGATCAAATTGATTTTCATTCTCCCTGAAAATTATGTTTCCCTGACGAATATAAAAACTTCTTTCAAAGTAAAATAATTCACCGGATCGTATCCTTACATCGCTATTTATGGAAAATTGGCTGTTTTGCGAATCGGCTGTAATATATACTACAGTTCCCATTTCTGGGTTGGCTCTTAATATCGGGCTGGAGGCAGGCCAGACAAATTCAACCATGGACCCTGTTGTTATTGTAAAATTTAACATGGTATTCATCTCATTGTTTTTCTGGGTATTGGCTGTAGAGTAGATACTGTTTGAAATAGAAGAAAAATTGTCTACATTAAGCCCCAATTCAGCATCATTCGTAAAAATATTACCTGTAAGTTCCATAACACGGTTTAATATATCAGCAGTTAAGTCAAATTTTCCTGACGCACTTCCTTTTGCCAAAAAACCGGATATATCAAGACTATAAGGAATCGGGCTTTCTCTTGGAACATTTATGTCAAGGGTAATGCTGGACGGTATCCAATTTTCAAAAACAAGCCAGCCGCTCGCAGTTCCGCTCCCGCTGCCCGCTGCCGCAACTACAGGGCCGAAAGTAACATCATATCCTTCAGCATTAATGTTAAACGGAACAGACCTTATATCTGCGTTAATATATTCCGGAACCTGAAGGCGAATACTTGATGCTCTTGCCGTACCGTAAAATTCCGGACTTAAAACATGTCCCCTTAAATCCATCTGACCTGTGATGTATCCGCCTACAATGCTGAATTCCTTCATATCTGGTACGAACGCCCATATTGAAACTAAATCCAAAAAGAAGTTATTGAATTGCGCGTCCAGAATACCGTTTTTAATTGTCCCTATAACCGTACCCTGGATCGGTGAAGGAGATGAAAGACCCGCAAAGAAATAACCGTCCGAGTCCACTTCAAGCCTGAGCATATTCTTTGTGCCGCCGGAAACGAAAAGAGAGCCTTCATTTCTTGAAAATACAAAAGCCATCCCGTCATTTTTCATGTCATTATAATGCAGATTCTGCAATGTCAATGTTCCGCTGAATTTATCATAAGCTTTTTTATAATCCATCCATGAATCAATTGGATTAAACCTGGCGTCAAGAGCAAGGTTACCTGTAATATTGAACCTGTCTATGCCCTGAACGGCGGCGTTTGTTTTTACAATGCCTGAAACCCTGTTGATTTGCAATTCAGGTATTTCTGCTTGTATTGACGCATAATTCAAAATGAGACTGCTGACCAGTAATTCGTCATTATTAAGATTTATGCTGACAGATCCGTTAACGGAGGTATTATTAATAAATGTATAAAAAGAAGTGATATCCGCCAGAACAATAAATGAACTAATTGAATCCCAGTTTATTGTTATTTTTCCGCTTGCGGACATTGGCGCTCTTTCCCTGAAAAAACGATTTATCTGCATGTGAGAAACAGAAGCGCGCAATTCAGCATGATTCCTGTTATAAACACATTCAAGATAATAATTTTCTCCCGCATCTTTTCCGTCAGTCGCGTTGGCATGCACTTCAATATATGAAAAATCTTTTTCCCAGAAAAAATCGGCAGCACCCGAAAGATTACCGGCAGAATCGCTGTATGATAAATTCCTGAAGCGCGCGCCGCTTTGATCAGCGATCCCCGACACACTGAAATGATTTCCTCCGTTATAGAGCGCTTCAAATTGATTTATTTCCAGATTCCATAAATCCATTGACTCATAACGAAGCGAGCTGAAGAAGCTAAGGTATACTGTCTGTGTATTTACAGGAACAGGAAAGTCAATGATTTCCATGTAACCGGAAACAGCGCCGGTATCAGAAAGGGTGCCGTATAAATTAAAACCGTTTGGATCATGAATAATCAATGTCCTTCTGTCATTTATCTGTCCGTCCAGCCTCCATGAAAGATCAAGAAAATCAGCGCTGATGTTAAAATCAATATCCATTGGGTTTGAAAAATTCATCCTGGCCGACGCGAGCAGTTCAGTATTAAAAAAATTAACAATTCCTTCGCTTATCGCCAATTGCCGACCGGTACCGGACAATGAAATAATTCCGTTTATATATTCAGAATCAAAAACAAGGCTGGGTACGTTATAAACAATATTATTAAAGTCAGTTGAAAAAAATACTTCTGTGTTTATTTTGGAAGCGTGAAGATAATTACGGCTTATTGCCGGAAAACTGAAAAAACTGAAAAAAGGACGGATGATTTCCGTTAGTTCATAAACGCTCATATCATTCAATGAAAGCGAAGCTTCTATCTGGTTTAAATTCATGAAGTATGCGCCGTCTATAAAAACAGCGCCGCTGTTTTCGCTGCCGCACAAACATGAGACGGATATCCCAATGTCATTTTTATCGGGGCTTAAAACAATGTTCATGTTTTTAATTTGAGTTTGCGATATTTTAATCTCTTCGCTAGATATCAGAATTTCTCCGTTATTGCCCGTTACGCTGAAAACGGCGCCAATATAGTCGTCTCCTGTCATGCTGAAACGATCAAGGATTAATTCCCCGTTAACTGACAGCGGAGAAATATCAACAATGCCGGAATAACTTATAATACCGTTGAAAAGACTTGAGGCGGATGCAAGAGCCGATGAGCTTATAATTAAATCACTTACTGTTACTGTTTTTTCATTTCCCGATGCGTTAACAATAAATGCATCAGTTAGCTGATATCCCGCTAAATCATGTGCCGGATTCAGGGCAGTATAACCAGACATTTTCCCGCCCCTTAAGTTCACGCTGTATTCCATATCTGCGCCGCTGAACCTTAAAGATGAACTGCCTGTTATCTGCAAACTAAACAGATGGCTTATGTTACTCCAGAAGCCTGAAAAGACTGCTTTGGCATCAGGCCGGAAATCGTTTAAATTTATTTGCGCAAGAACTTCCCTTTCTGACATATTATAACTGAATGAATAATAATTATCGTTAACTGTCTGTAAAGGATTTACATTTAATGTCTTGTCTTTATATGAGACTGCGGTGCTGAAGGGATGAACTGTAAGAAGGCGTTCCTGGCCTTCCGTATTTGCTGATGTCCTGGAAGAAGCTGCTTCATTTAAAATACCGGCCTGCTGTGAAATTGTCATATGTGAAAAAGCGATACCGGCCTGCGCTGTCTGTAAATCGTTTGAACACATTCCGTTAATGCCGATTCCGGCAGCTACAATAATTGTTCTGTTGAATACCCCTGAATATGACAATGATACAGACGATTTTCCGTTAATAATAAAATCATCATTTTTATTGTTAATATTAAAAACGGAATCAAAATCCCCCCTGTGGATATTCAGTTCAATATCCGTTAACCGGCAGACCATACTTCTGTCGGAAAAAAGAAAAATGCCGTTATTAATTTGATAATCAGCCTGCTTTGGAAGATAATTTGATATTTGCCCGAAAGATTCGTTTTCATCCCTGTTACGGAAAAGGGCTGCTAATATATCAATAGTTTCCTTATCCCTCTGTGTATCAATATTAATTACAGGCTTTTCGATTTGGACAGTATGGATAAGCAGCTTTCTGTTAAATAAAAGCTCTTTAAGGGAAAAACTGAACCTTATGCGAGTTGTATTAAAAAACGGTTCTTCGCCTTTTTGAAATCTAAGGTAGCGGACATCGAATGAGCCTAAAAAAGCCGGACGGATTGATGAATAGGAAACCGCAAGTCCTGTATATTTTTCAAGGTTTTCTATCAGATCTGTATGAATCTGATACATCATGCGTTTTAACGCAGCCTGTAACGGCTGCATTAGGACAGCAGATACTACAATTAAACCGCAAAAGATGAGAATTTTTATATAAAATGTACGGGGAAGTACTTTCTTCCCGTCTTTTCTGATAAAAATTGGCAATGACTCATCCTTTACTATTTTTCTTTCTATAATTATAATACCTTTACGGGAATAAAGTCACAAATTAGTGACATGAATCTCCTAATATGCTACCTTTTAGCCAATGGAAATAATAAAAAGCTTTGTTGTACTCGAAGGCGGTGACGGATGCGGGACATCTACCCAACTGTCTTTACTTGAAAACCGTTTTAAAAATATTAAATTCCCTATACTTTATTCTACCTTTGAACCTACAAACGGAGAAATTGGCAAAATAATCCGCGCCGCGCTTAAGGGAGAACGGCCTGTTACACCGCAGACTCTCGCCATGCTCTTTGCGGCAGATCGCAATGAACACCTATACAGTAATATCGGTATTATTGAACATATACGTAAAGGGGAAATTGTTGTAAGCGACAGATATGTTCTGTCTTCTCTTGTTTATCAGGGGATTGAATGCGGCGATGAATTACCGGGCTTTTTAAACTCAAGGTTTCCGCTTCCTGAATTGACCATTTTTCTTGATATTGATCCTGAAACAGCGCTTGCAAGAATGAAAAACCGTTCTTCTCTTGAAATCTATGAATACTCAGGTTTTCAGGAAAAAGTACGTGAAAAATACAAATCCATCATGGAAATATACCGCGCGCTCGGAGCAAGGGTTGAAGTAATTGACGCTTCTGCAAATGAAAAGGAAGTTGAAGAGCAAATATGGGGCTTAATCAGTAAAATGCCGATAATTGACAAATAGTGAAATTAACTTTCAGAATAACTCTCATCCTTCTTTTATTATCTTCCGCGGTTCCGGCAAGCAGTTATTTTGTAACATATAAGGAACAATATTACAGGTTATTCCATGTTCATTATATCCAATACCCTGATGACTCTATTGAAAACATCTACTGGCTTGAACAGGCCCTTAAAGCTGATTTTGCTAACCCGCTGTACGCGCTCGCGTTAATCGAAAATGAAATCCAATGGGAAAAATACCGTTATCTTTTCAATATGCACCTTTATCTAAAGCTGATAGAACAATACCTGTTCCTTGGCAACAAATGGAACAAACGCAATGCCTATTTCTATAACGCTCCGTTCAGGGATCAAAATCTTGAAAGCCTTGAGACTGCCGAAACCTGTTACCGCGCCGCTCTCTTCTACTGGGACGAAGCTCTCGCCTGGGCCGCTAAGGCCAATGAAAGGCGTTTTAGGTGGATAGATCTCCCGCGTGTTCAATACTGGCAGGATGAAGCATTCAGAATTGAGAACGGCTCCCTTAATTACGGAAAAACAATAAACCGCGAACTTAATTTCCTGCAGAGCGTAAGAGAACAATTCAGGGAAATGGAAAACTATTACTTTATTCGGGATACATCCGAATAGATATTGTTAAAGACTCGACGCGGCCGCATACCAATACCGTAATAATACATCTGTAAGAGCGCGTTTTCAAAACCCTTCCGGCAGCTGGCTGCTGTGACCTTAGTTAAACCCATCTTTAAGAGCGCTCCCGCAATGCCAAATCAGCGGCGGATGGCTGTGGCTTTAATGAAAGCTTGCACGCTACGATTAATAAAATATTTATACTTTATTTGCTGTGTGTTAATTGATAGGGCAAGAGCTGTCTAATCAGCGTGCAAGAGTGCATCGGCAATCCATACCAAGGCCGCTGATTTGGCATTGCGGGAGCGCCCTTAAAGATGGATTCAAGCAATGTCAATGACACCGAGACCGCTGGAAGAGTTTTACGCACGCACCCTTCAAGAAGGATTAATATTCACACAAAAGCCGCCGGTTAAGAATTGCGAAAGCTGTCTATAAAGAATGATTAGATCGAGCATTTACCAAAACTTGCTTAGTTTCGGAAAATACCCTTATGACAATTCAATTCTAGGGTAGTGAAGTATATGGTAGCTGTCCCAAAAACTGAAGCATTGGAACAGTCTCTATTTTCTTGCATTGTTCCTTGTTATTCTGATACAAAGTTCCTGCCTTGACCTATATACCACTATAGTTCATAGTGAAACTACACTTTAGTCTATAGTAATATATCACTATAGACTGTAGTTAATGTTCACTATAGGCTAAAGTGAACTATCACTATGGACTATAGTTGAATATCACTTTAGGCTATAGTGACAGCTTACTATAGGCTGAATGATGAACCTAGTCAAAGGCTGAATAAGACGCCTGACAGCGCATAAACTGCCTGTTGTATCAGCCAGGTATTGACGCGGGTTTCTGAGGTTTAAGCGCCTCTCATTTAGACACATACAAGTATCTGTCAACAAAGCCGGTTACTAGGCAGACAGATACTCGCTACGCTCTATGTGGTGTGGTTGAGCAATTAAACGATTCCATGAAAAATGGTTCCTGGAACCTTTGCGTGGCCAATGGAGTGTACGAAAGAAGCGTTGCTGATACACTTTACGTGAATTTGTTACACAGAGTAACCTCATGTTATATATTCAGGCTTTTTCTTTTTTCAACTTGGCTATTCGTTTATGAATAAAATTCTTAAGATCAATTAAAATCTGTGTTTGCCAGTCTTCTTCCATTTTGTTTTCATAATGTTCAAAAGAAAACAGTTCGAATGCTCTCTTTTGAAGAGCATTCGCTATTTTTTCGAGCATAGTATCGGTTGGAAACCGTTTTCCGTTTTCTATCTGTGCAATGTAATTGGTTGCTGTATCTATCAATTCAGCTAATTTAGCTTGAGAATAACCGAGTTCTGACCTATAGGCCTTCATATTTGATCCAAGTATTTTTCTTAATTCTGTCATTATATCTCTATGCTTTATTTGTTGATTATATGTGGCGCAGAGCTATTGACACAAATATCGTTATGCTATATATAAGACAATATGAAGCCGTATGCTATTTAATTATGAAAATTTCATCCGGTTTTATGCCTTTCTGTACGGAAGGACATTTAAATTAAGGAGTATTTTAACATGAGAAACATGGTAAAATTTTTCGGTATTATTACATTTGCTGCGGTAATCTGGTTTTCGATAACCGGATGTGAAGATTTAACAGATTTCTTTAATGACGATGTTACTTTCAGTTTGGATAAAATAGATTCAAGATCTTTCACTCTAACAGTAAAAAATGCAAATTGGAGAGAACTATATAAAGATTCTTATGAAAATTTTTATTCTTATGGCTTTGATAATGATTTTCAATTAACAGATACTATATGGAGACATGTATAATGCTAAAGGTGATGGTGCGTATAATTTTTCTATTCTTTCTTTTGAACTTGTTTTAACTAGCCCCAAAATAATAACTTTAACATTAAAACCTGAATATACTAATATAACTGGTAGAATTAGTCTGAGTAAAGAAGGTGTTAGTACTTATTATCCAACGCTAACTGGGGATTTTGATTATGATAGATTTAGAAGAGCTGAGTTAAAATTTATTATTGACAATAAAAAGTCAAGCATAACTTTTTGAAAACGGGTGAAACACAATTGTAGCAGGTAAACTTTTTCCGTAGTGTTGTTAGTTGCTATATATATACCAGATATAGCGTAGTGGTTACCTAATTTTTATTCTTTTTACCTTTCTGTGGTTATGTCCCTGCGCCGGGACGGCGTGGAGAGAAGAATAAATGTGGGATAAAAAGATTTTTTTACTTTTTATTTCTTTTATATTTCCTAGAACATTATGCGAAACTGTCGTCTAACTTGTAAAATAAAAATATAAAATGACATATAGTTAATTTAAATCACATAGTTTCTTTCTTTGTCAGTAATTATTAATATTTGCGGTGTAATGGTAACAGGAACCATTTTCTCATAGTGTTGTTCAAGACGGAACCTGCGCTATATGCGTATATTTATGGGCAGCGGAAAAACACAGCAATTGACCTGCAAAACAGGGGTTTTACAATCAAAGTCCACTTATAACACACTACATATATGCCAGCCTGCAATAGCACCAATAGGTTTTGCATCCTGTTAATCTTAAACCTTGGTTGATTGATAAACTGGTTACTCAGAACCGCGCGGCTACCTGTCTTGCTTCCGGCGCCAAGTTTCTGAGATTCTGGATTCTGGATTCATTTGACGGGTGAGTGCTCAGAATCTCCGGTGTTCCTCCGCCTGTCGCAGCTGCCATGCGCTGCCAAAGCAGAGAGCCTTCGTCCGGATTATAACCGGCTATTGCCATTAATTTTAAACCTATGTCATCAGCTTCACTCTCATGGCTTCTTGAAAAAGGCAGCGCTGCTCCGACGTTGGTACCGACTCCGTAAGCAAGCATAACCATGGTTTGGGTTTCGGAAGATGAACCTGAGAAAGCAAGAGATACCCCAATCGCGCCCAATTGCTGCAGGATGTTTCCGCTCATCCTCTGCTGTCCGTGGTTAAGCATTGCATGCGCGATTTCATGTCCCATAACCACTGCGACTCCGTCTTCGTTTAAACAAACCGGAAGAATCCCCGTATAAAATACAACTTTACCGCCCGGCATACACCAGGCATTCAGCGTATCGTCCTGGACAAGGGTAAATTCCCACCGGTAATCCCTGAAATAATTTGGGTCTCCCTGAGATGCAACCCATTTATTGGCGGCAGCAACAAGCTTGGTTCCTACACGCTGAATCATTTCCGCTTCGGGAGTACCTGTTATTATAACATTATCATTCTTAAATTCGGTGTATTGCGAAAACGACATGGCAAAAAGTTCGTTATTGCCGATAAAAGCCATAGTGCTCTTCCCTGTAATGGGATTGGTAGCGCATCCGGAAAACACAAGAACTATTAAGAATAACAAATTTATCTTTTTCATAGCTGTTAATTATGCGGCAATAACGAATATTTATCAATGTTTTTTATTATAAAAATCTATAATTATTCTCAATATTCCTCACTTCACACTTATGTGTCTATATGTTACTGTAATGCAATGAATCAATTAACGGCAGATGAGCTTCGCAGCAAATATATTGGCTTTTTTGTATCAAAGGGGCATACGCAGATACAGGGTAAATCACTGCTGCCTGAAAATGATCCTACTGTCCTTTTCACAACAGCCGGAATGCATCCGCTGGTTCCCTATCTTCTGGGAGAAGAACACCCAGCAGGAAAAAGGCTTGTGGATTTTCAGAAATGCATCCGGACAGGCGATATTGACAGCGTAGGCGACGCAAGCCATCTTACATTTTTTGAGATGCTCGGTAACTGGTCGCTTGGGGATTACTTCAAGGAAGAAGCAATTAAAATGAGTTTCGAGTTTTTAACATCGCCGCAGTGGCTTAATATCCCGTTGGAAAAGTTGGGAGTTACGGTTTTTAAAGGCGAAGGGGATATTCCAAAAGATGATGAATCCGCGGCTGTCTGGAAAAGTTTAGGCATTAAACGCATTTCATATCTACCCAGGGAAGACAACTGGTGGGGCCCAGCAGGCACAACAGGCCCGTGCGGCCCTGATACAGAGATGTTCTACTATATGGGAGACGCTCCCTGCAGCGCTGACTGCAAACCAGGCTGTTCCTGCGGAAAATGGCTGGAAATATGGAATGACGTTTTTATGCAGTACAACAAGAACGCAGACGGCAGCTATATACCTCTCGCACGCAAATGCGTTGATACAGGCATGGGTATAGAAAGAACTGTTACCGTCCTGAACGGAAAATCCAGCGTTTACGATACTGTAATTTTTTCTGAAATTATCGCAGCGATTGAACAATCTTTTAGCTGCAAATATTCCGGAGAGCAAAGATCAGAGTGTGTTGATACAGACAAATCAATACGAATAATCGCCGATCATGTCCGCTCCGCGGTTTTTATACTTGGCGACCCAAAGGCAGTCAGCCCTTCCAATGTGGGAGCCGGCTATGTGCTCAGGCGATTGATCAGACGCGCTGTTCGTCACGGACGAAAGCTGCTGGAAGAAAACAGCGAAGACAAAACAGCGGCCATAAAGCTTTCTTCAATTGCTGATGTAATCATTCAGCAGTTTAAAGGCCCCTATCCTGAACTTGAAGAAAAAAGCTCTTTTATTAAAATTGAACTTGACAGGGAAGAGGCCAAGTTTATGGAAACACTGCAGAAAGGCGAACATGAATTTGAAAAGCTTCTTCCAAATTTGCTGAAAGACCCGCGAAGAATAATGTCGGGGCGTCTTGCCTTTAAGCTATATGATACTTACGGCTTTCCCATAGAATTAACCGAGGAGCTTGCTTCAGAATCCGGTATGACTGTAAACAGGGAAGAATTTGACGAAGCTTTCAGGAAACATCAGGATCTGTCCCGCTCCCAAAGCGGACAGGCATTTAAGGGCGGCCTTGGAGATCAGGGAGAAATGGCAGTTAAATACCACACAGCCACTCACCTGCTTCATCAGGCCCTGAGGCTCACACTGGGAGAACACGCGGCGCAGAAAGGCAGTAACATTACCGCTGAACGTCTGCGTTTTGACTTTACCCATGATGCGCCGATGACACCTGAGCAAATCAAGACTGTTGAAGAAATTGTAAATGAACAAATAAGGAAAGACCTTCCTGTTTCCATGGAAACGATGGGTATTGAAGACGCAAAAAAAAGCGGAGCAATCGCTCTATTCGGGGAAAAATACGAAACAACCGTTAAGGTTTACACGATCGGTAATTCACAGCATGATTATTTTGCAAAGGAAGTCTGCGGAGGACCCCATGCAGAGCGTACCGGAGTTTTAGGAAAATTTATCATTCAAAAGGAGCAGTCTTCCTCCGCCGGAGTTCGGCGCATACGGGCAGTTCTGGAATAGTAACTAAATACTAGTTGTTTTTGTTTATTTTGTGTTATATTAAAGGGGAAGGGATATTATGAAACGAGTTATTTTAATTTTAATAGGTCTTTTAACAGCAGTCAGCGGATTTTCTCAGTCGAGTTTACTGCAGCCGGCAGCGACGGTAAACCTTATCAGAACAGAAGCAATTACAGTAGGACAGCTTAGGACAGAAGTACTTAAGTATGAACAATCCATGGGACGCACTTTGACGCAGGCCGAACGGCTTCAAATTCTGGATGTAATGATCACTGAACGTCTGGTACTGCAAGCCGCAGAGCGCGACAGGGTTATTGTATCGGATAACGAGGTTAGCCAGCAGATTCAGGCATTGCGCAATAATCTTGCGGAACAGATTGGACGCCAGCCTACAGATGCGGAATACGCCCAGGCTGTAATGAACGACTTCGGACTTGATGTAAACGCTTTCAGGGATCAAATCAGAAAGCAGATGATAGTTCAAAAGTATCTTCTGCAAAGAAAAGGCGACCTAATTAATTCCGCACGGGTACCGACTGAAGCTGAGATTCTTGCGGAATACAACCTTTTAAGAAGCGAACTCATGCGCCCTGAAACCATTCGTTTTTCAATGATACAGGTTCCCTACGGCGCTGACGCTGCGGCGCGTACAAGAGCAAGGACGCTTGCCGACAGCCTTATAAGGGAGATAGGCAATGATCCTGCAAGATTTGACGCGGTTGTTTCACGCAGTGTCGCGCCCAACTCAGGCTATCAGGCAGGAGACGCAGGGTATTTGCCGAGAAACCAGGAAGCGAGAAATGTGCTTGGACAGCAATTTATGGATATTGCTTTCAATCTAAGACAAGGGCAAGTATCCCAGTTAATCGAAGGCGTGCAGGGTTTTCAAATTGTTAAGGTAACAGAGAATCATGCCGCAAAAGCGCTTGAGCTTAATGATATTTTCCAGCTTGGTACAAGAGTAACTGTCAGGGAATATCTGGGGCAGCTTATGCTGGAGCAAAGACAGCAGAATGTTATGAATCAGGCGAGTCAGGAACTGATAACAGAATTAAAGACAAGCAGGACACATACGGTGTTTGAAAGTAATATTAGATGGTAAGGCATGGCTTCAAGGCGAAAAGGCCGTATTCTGGCTTTTCAGGCTTTATATTTCTGGGAATCAAGCGAGAAGGTATCTGAAAGGACATATTCTCATGTGTCAGTTGAAGAGCTCGTGGGCTTTGCCTGGCTTGAAGATGAAAAGAAGAAGAAGCTGGATGAAGGTATAACAGCCTTTTCCAGTATTCTGGTTGCGGGTACCATAGAAAACATCGCGGTAATTGACAAGACAATTAAGGACCATCTGGACAACTGGGATATATCACGCGTTAACCGCGTAGACCTCGCGGTTTTGCGAATGTCGGTTTTTTCCCTCATCTTTCAAAATGATATACCTCCTTCAATTGTAATTGACGAAGCTATCGGTATTTGCAAGGATTACGGCACGGACGACTCATATAAATTCATTAACGGCGTTCTTGACGGAATCCGGAAAACATTACAGTCGGAAAATCCCGCGATGTCTGCTGTGCAGGGACAAAGCGAAACTGATAAATATTTATGAACAAAGCCGCGGACGCGAAGCAATTACGCATAACGCTGATTACGGGTTTTATTCTTTTATTACTTGCGCTCGGAGCGTTTGTTTTTTTTTACTTGACGGAAAGAAGCCATACTGCTGTAAATAAACCCGATGAAAGTTTTCAATATCTCCTGAATGATTGGGATGCCGTTTTTAAAGACCTGTTTTTTACTGACAGGGAATTCGATCATCTTAACAACGAACTTGACAGCCTGGAAAAAAAAGCGCTTTCGGTTGAATCATGGCTTTCAATCATCAAGCGCAGAAGAGCTCTTGCGGATATTCACCCGCCTTCCGCCGCAAATTACAGAAGATCAATTGACGGCGCACTTAAAGCCTATCCGTCCTCACAGCCTGTAATAGCGCTTGCGGTATCATCAATAATAAAAAATTCGGCGGTTAACAGGGAGGCAGAAGATCATCTTCGCTCTTTACTTTCGCTTTTTACAGATCCAGGCATGAATAATTTAAGGCTTGCTGTTCATGTTATACTCGGAGATCTTGGAAACCCGCAAAAAGCCGAAGCAATACCTCAGGATATTCTTTCCATTTCTTCCTTGCGGTTTTATGAAAACAAAGACACTTTTTCTGATGAAGAAGAAGTGATTTTCCGGAACATGATTATTTTGAAGACTCTGCGCAGGGATTTTACAGGCGCGTTTGCCGATATTCAAACTTTGTTAAAATCCCCATCTGTAAAAACATTGGGTTTTGCCGCTGAGTATTATTATGATTTCGGCGATCTTCTTCGCAGTGCAGAAATCTTTTCACATTTAAGCGAATACACAGCAATACAGGGCTTAACAAGCGAGTCAGAAACGGAAGTGTCTTCATTTGCAATGATCCGCCAATCAGACGCGCTCTACCTCGCAGGATACGAGGAAGCTGCCGCAGGAATCTGGAAAATCATGGCTGAATCAAATTTTAATGAGGTGAGCCTTTATAACCTTGCTGTAACAGCAGAAGATCAAAATACAGCGTTATTATATCTTGAAAAATTAGTGAAAAACAACGCTTTAACGAAATTAAACCGCTTGCCGTCTTTAGCTGGCCAATACGGATTAATCCGTTACAGCCGGTTTCTTGATAATTCAGGTGCGCTTGCACTGTTACAGAGTAATCCCCGGTTTCCGCAATTTGATTATCCTTATATCGATCTTGAAATTTGCAAGCTGTACGCTCAAGAGCAGAACCTCGGACGCCAGCTTGCTGAGACATGGCTTTTGCTGGATCGGCATGAGAGAAATGAAGACCTCTATAAATGGGCAGCGTGGCATTTCTTTTTCCAGAGACGCTTTGATGAAGCCGGAATACTCTTTGATCGCATAGATCAATTCTATATGTCATATCCATGGACAAGCACATACAAAGCCGTAAAATTTATGAATGAAGGATATCTTGAATGGGCAGAACATATACTGCGTTCAATTCCGCCGCAAGACGCTGACTGGACACATTACGCTAATCTTGGCCGTCTCATGGAAGCGCTGCATTCCCCTTCCCGCGCCCTGGAAAATTACGAAATTGCCGCTGCGATGGTAAAAAATCCCAAAACCGCTTCCCGTATATATGTAAACATGGCGAGGTGTTTCTCGGCTCTTAACCGCCCCAATGATGCGCGGCATTCACTTCAATACGCGGTAAACCTGGATAGCGATAACCATGCAGCCCGTTTGGAACTTGACAGATGATATAACATTCTTCATTCCGCATTTCTCTCTAGCCAATCTGCATTATTACCTGTTATACTGCCCTCATGGCGAAAATAATTATGAAAGCCCCTCTTGTCGAACTTGACGGAGACGAGATGACCCGCGTTTTATGGGAAGTAATAAAAGAGAAATTGCTTCTTCCGTTTGTAGAACTTAAAACAGAATATTATGATCTGGGATTAAAAAACCGTGACAATACAAATGATGAAGTTACTGTTAAGTCGGCGCATGCCATTAAAAAATACGGTGTAGGCGTTAAGTGCGCTACAATTACATCAAACTCGGCAAGGCAGAAAGAGTATGATCTTAAACAATTGCTTCCAAGTCCAAACGCGACAATCAGAGCGATTCTTGACGGTACAGTTTTCCGTAAGCCCATTTCTGTTAACCGTGTAAAACCGTCTGTCAACACATGGAAAGCGCCTATAGTTATCGGACGTCATGCCTACGGCGATGTTTACAAGGCAGCGGAAATGGAAATAGACGGACCAGGTACAGTTGAGCTTGTTTTTACCGGAGCTGATGGATCAAAACGAAGTGTTAAGGTAGCTGAATTCAGCGGAAAAGGCATCGTTCAGGGAATGCACAATCTTGACGAATCAATAAAAAGTTTTGCTCGCGCCTGTTTTCTATACGCGATTGACGAGAAAATCCCTGTATGGTTCGCTACAAAAGATACAATCTCCAAAACATATGACGGACGGTTTAAAATAATTTTTAATGAAATATACGAGACCGAGTTTAAGCAAAAATGCAAAGACGCTGGTGTCGAATATTTTTACACACTGATAGATGACGCTGTCGCGCGTGTTGTAAAAAGCGAAGGAGGCTTTTTATGGGCATGCAAGAATTATGACGGCGATGTTATGAGCGACATGATTGCAAGCGCAGCCGGAAGCCTCGCGATGATGACAAGCGTCCTTGTATCTCCATCCGGTGTTTTTGAATATGAAGCAGCGCACGGGACTGTGCAGCAGCATTATTACCGCTGGCAAAAAGGAGAAAAAACAAGCACAAATCCCGCAGCTCTTATTTTCGCTTGGAGCGGCGCTCTTGCAAAACGGGGTGAGATTGACAATACTCCTGATCTTATAAGTTTCGCAAAGAAACTTGAAAACGCTGTGCTTTCCTCGATAGACGAGGGAATAATGACAGGAGACCTTGCAAGACTTTCCGATCCGCAGCCTGAGAAGATTCTCAACTCATGGGAGTTTATTGACGCTGTTGCGCAAAAGCTTGGATAACGAGAAATGGAAATAACAGCGGGAAAATCAGGTTTTGCGCAGCAGATCCATCGGCTTTAGTTTTCCTGCTTTATGCGCTGGAATCCATGACGCAAGTACAGAACATAAAACTGTAAAAAGTCCTATTAATAATACGGCTCCCCAGTCGATAATGACCGGAATTGTTTCAAGGTAGAAACCTGGATCGAGTATCTTTACTTCCACACCGTTGAAAAGAAGCGAAAAGAAACTGAGAAATTTTTCCAGAGAGTGTATTAGTAAGTTAATATTAACACTCATCAAGAGCCCTAAAGAGATACCGATAACGGCGCCTGCAAACCCTGTCAGAAAACTTGAGAAAAGAAAGATTTCTTTTATGCCTCTTACATCGGCTCCGGATACTTTCAATACAGCTATGTCCCTCTGGCGTTCAAGAACAAGCATGCCTGTCGCCGAAGATACATTGACAGCGGCGACAATAACTAACAACGCCATTATAAATAATAAAAGCTGCTTTGTTGTTTCATAGGAACTGCCCTGCGAGCGCAGGAGATCCCTCCATGTATAAATATTGTAACTGCCTCCAAGCTTTGAATATAATTCCCGGGCAGTATCGCCGACTCTCCTGTACGGATCGTCTATCTTGATAATTAAACCTGATGACGATTGATCGTCTAAAAGAACGCGCTTTCCTCCTTCGGAGTTTGTTATGCACCATAGGGCGTCAAGCTCATTATAACCGCATGATACAATTCCGCTTACTGTGAAAGGAGCCGTTCTCGGAGACATGCGGCCTCCTTCCAGATACCTTAAAGTCATCAGCCTTACGGTATCTCCGACTCCCGCACCGATACTTTCGGCTAGCGATTCACCTAACACAATTTCGCGGTCTGTCTGCGGTTTATGGCTGCCGTCAATTATTTTCAGGAAACCAATGCTGCCTGCATCATCCCAAAACGAAGATTCAATAGAACGGACAGTAACCCCTACCCTTCCGTTTCTTCCCGCAAGCACTCCCATTCCCCGCTGCTCTGTCCATATTCCCCTAATGCCGTCAATTTCATTTATTAGTTCGGTCGTATGTTCAATTGTATTTATATTAAAATAGTCAAAAACCTGTATATGCCCTGTTCCCAATTCAAGATATCTGTCTGTTATTCCCCTTATCATTCCGTCTGCGACAATTAATGTAATGATTATCGGAACAAGGCTTATGGCAATTCCCGCTGCTGCACCTCTTAGATACCGCACTCCTTCGTGCGCCCTGCACCAGATATACCTAACAGCGATAAAAAAGGCAGCACTTCTTTTCAAAGTCTTCTCCTGTTTTTAGCGCTTTTAAAAGAATAACTTTTTCTTGTCCTTCGCCGTTTCACAGTTATCTGCTCATTTTTGAGCAGTCCGTTTTCAAGTACAAGCTGTATCGATGCCTTTTCAGCTATTTTTTTATCATGAGTAACTAAAATTAATGTCTTTCCCCATTTTAAGGCGTTTTCATAAAGAAGCTGTGTTACAATTTCACTATTCTGTAAATCAAGGTTTCCTGTCGGTTCGTCCGCGAGAATCAGCGCAGGATTGTTTACCATTGATCTTGCTACCGCTACTCTCTGACGCTCTCCGCCGGATAGCTGCGAAGGAAAATGATTTTTTCTGTCTTCAAGCTTTACGTCAGCTAACAGAGCTTCGGCTCTTTCTATAGCTTCTCTTTTTTTTATTCCGGTGATAAAGGCGGGAAGCATTATGTTTTCAAGAGCGGTAAAATCTTTTAACAGATAATGAAACTGAAAAATAAAGCCTATGCGTTTTGATCTATACTGCGATAATCCCTTTTCATCAAGGGATGTAATTTCATCGCCTCCTATGAATACCGCACCTTCATCAGTGCGATCAAGCCCTCCTATTATATTAAGAAGCGTGCTTTTCCCGCTTCCGCTTATACCCATTATTGAAGCTGACTTTCCCTCTTTTATTTCAAAGTTTACGCCTCTTAGGATATGAAGCGTTTCCGTACCCGAAACGTAATTCTTTACAATGTTTGATACTTTAACAAGATTTTTAATCTCATTCATAACGCAGCACCTCCGCCGGCAGTATTTTGGCTACCTTCCGTGACGCAAACCAAGCGGCTGCAAGAGAAGACAGAAAACCAAACATAAATATTATTACTACTTCATAATTTATTATTCGGGAAGGAATTTCCTTCAGATAGAAAATTGTCGGCGAGAATATTTCAAAGTTTCCTGCTATTCCCGCTCCCAGGAAAAACGCCGCTTTGTTAACTAGTCCAACAAAAAAGTTAACAATTGTTTCCACAAGCGAAAAAAACATCTGAATATTTGACGCGATAAAAAGACCCAGTATAAGGCCTGAACATGAACCTGTAAGCCCGATAACAGCGCCGTCTATTACAAACACCAGTTGAACGGACTTTTCATTTCCGCCCACTGCGCGCATAAGAGCGATTTCTTCCCTGCGCTGAAGAACCGACCTTCTCTGGGCCTGATAAATATTAAGACCGACTACAATAAAAATAAGCCCGACAAGAATAAACATAAAGAGCTTTTCTGTGCGCAGCGCTCCAAAGAAAGATCTGTTATAATCACGCCAGCTTGATAATTTAAAGCCGTTGAAGCCTGAATCAGATAATTTTCTTTGCGCGTTTTCAAGCGCGCTATTATCATGGAAGCGGTTGGAAAGTTTTAATCCCAGTTTCAGATCTGTTTCACTGTCCAATTGGGATATACTTTCAATATTTAAGAATGCCCAGCTGTAATCATATTCATAATAACCTGTTCTGAAAATGCCGGTTATGATAAAATCAGCAATACCGCCTTCGTCCTGGGCGGATAAAATTTCTGTAATTGAATAAAAAGAAACTTCATCGCCGATTCCAAGCCCAAGACGGCGCGCAAGCTCGGTTCCCAATAATACATTGCGGGTATTTGATATATCAAAAGAGCCTTCTTCAAAAACTAATATTTTTTCCATTGCCCTGTCAATTTGCAGAGAGTTTTCCCTTAAACCCCTTACAAGAACCGCATGCTGGTTTGCTCTTCTTCCTCTTGAAAGAACCTGTAATTCATTAAACGGAACTGCCGCATTTACGCCGGGAATTGACAGCATGATCTCCTGTAATTCGTTAATTCTTTCATTTGGAAAGTTTTCCAGGCGTAAATGATATGATGAAACTTCCAGTATACTTTCAATAAAACCAAGCTGAAATCCGTTCATAACGGCGATAATAACAATTAAGGCGAGTACTCCGATTCCTATTCCAAGAACAGCCAAAACAGGAGAGCTGCTTCGTCCTTTAAATATATAGCGTGATGCGACAAAAAGAATCCAGAGCTTTTTCAATTATCTCATCCTTGTTTCAGATATTTTTCTGCCGTCTTCCCATACAGCTCTCAGAACTACTGCATTATTTAAATAGAGTTCCTCAATTTCCGTATTTCCTTCAACACTTACAACCCGTTCAATAATGCCGTTTTTATAATTTCGTTCCAGAGTTTTATTTCCGCCGGAATCATACTCATATTCGGCTAGAAGTTCTGTATCATCTTCAATTTTAACTGAAAAAACAATTCTGTTATTTGCCCATGTATTCCGGACTATCCAGACAATCTCTTCATTTTCATTGTAAAAAGTTTCACTTAATATTCTTCCTCTTTCGTCAGTTTCATATACTATTCTGCTGCCGCCTTCATTTAAACCGTCTCCGAAAAATTCCGGATATAAATTGATTCTTTGTGCGCCAAGATCAAAGTCCCTGACAGCATCCATTGCACGTCTTGGAAAACTGATAAAAACCGGCTCATCTGTTTCCAGCGCGCTGAAAAATACCCGCTCTACTGCCCTTAATGACAAGTAGCGGTTGTATCGGTAATAATCAGCGTATAATTCCCTATATTCACTATTGTTTTCCTGGGATGAAACAACAGCGCTGATTAATAGATTATTATTAAACTCATAATTGATTCTGTTCTTTCTTCCGTTTTCATATAACCTGTGTTCTGTTATTAATAATGAATCCCTGTCAAAAATCTCGATAAAGCCGGTCACATTATCATTGTATGTATAATTAAATGATTCATTAACATTCAGCTCTGCAATTTGCAAAGATGCCGCGCCTGGTTCTGTAAAAACCGCGTTAAGTCTTGTTTTACCGCTTGAGTCCCTCAATATCCATTGCGTCCTTGTCTGCTCTCCGTTCCTGTAAAGGATACGTATCTCCGGCAGGTAATCTTCATTATAAAACTGTGTAAGGAAATCCGGTATTTCACTATGATGCGCATAAATAACCGCTAACGCATATTCGTTTCTTAAGGCAACAGTGCGGGAATGTATCTCTTCAAGCGCCATGCCTCCCGCGTTTGATCGATACCATCTTGCAGGTCTTACCCAGCCTGAAGAGAAATCCCTGCTTCTTTCATAAAACAGACCGGCGGATAAAATATCTGAATCCTGCGCCAGAACAATAAAACCGGCAAATACAACCATGAAAGGAAGAATAACCGGCAGCACTGCCGCAAGAGCGAACCATCTTATCCCGTTTGGTAAGGTTTTATTATTCAATTCCCACAAATTCCTTTACAAACTTTTCAGGATTAAAAACTTCCATGTCGGTATATTTTTCTCCGGTACATATATAAACAACAGGCAATTGCAATTCTGAGGCAAGAGAAAAAACAACGCCGCCTTTCGCGCTTGAGTCATATTTTGTCAATATTACTCCGTCAAGTGAAACCGCTGAATGAAATACCTCCGCCTGGGCAAGTGCGTTTCTTCCCGTTGTCGCGTCAAGCACAAGATATTTCAGATAACGCGCCGAAGGCGCCTTTGATTCCACTATTCTGTCAATTTTTTTAAGTTCCTCGACTAAAGCGGATTTAGTGTGCATTCTTCCCGCGGTATCAGCGATAACAAAATCCGTTCCGCCTGAGAGGGCTGCTTCCAGAGCGTCATACACCACTGCCGCAGGATCTCCTCCCTGTTTATGCGCGACAACACGCGTATCAAGTTTTTGCCCATGGATTTTTAGTTGATCTACAGCAGCGGCCCTGAATGTATCAGCGGCAGCAAGGATTGTTTTTTTATTATATTGATTTCCGTACATAAATGAAAGCTTTGCTGCTGTTGTCGTTTTTCCGACACCGTTTACTCCAAGCAGCAGAATCGTTGTCAGCTTATCGTTGACAGGCGAACAATCCTTAATTTTTACCTTGTTCAACTCTTCCAAAAGCAGCTTTGCCAGAAGCTGAAGCAAACCGCCTTCACCGCTTTTCCTGCTGCGCTCTTTTAACAGGTCAGTAATTTTCACAGCCTGCGCCGCGCCGAAATCACCTTCAATCAGCAAGTCGCATAAATCATCTAAAGTTTCCTGGTTAACATTTAATTTACCGGAAAAAAAGTTCTTTATTCTATCACTGAATTTCATTTAATTTTCTTCTACTTCCGCTGTTATAGCCGCGTTTTTATTAGCCGTATAGAGATACCTGACTAGACGGTATATTCCATACACGGTTACGGCACCAAAAGCAATCGCGGTACCCATGCTGAAATAATACATTGTCCGATGACTGTCATAAAAATTCTGTGTCGGCGAATTCGCAGTTTTTATGGCAGCGTCCGCGCTCATATATGATTGATACGCTATCCATGTACTAATGCCTGTAATCCATGTACCGCCCCATGCCCAATAATAAGCTCTTCTCTCCTTTTCTACATGTCCCCTGTCAGGAGGCAGTGCGGGGAACAAAGTCAGAGACTGGGAAAGATCCGAACCCTCAGGTACTTGAAATATTACCGCCGATCTTTCCATGGACGGAGTCTCAAATTCTATGTACTCCATTCTGCCCGCCGGAAGACGCAGCGTTAAAGGTGTTTCTCCCACATATAAAGCTCCGTGATAAACGCTGCCCTGTGAACCAGACAAAATATCAATATTTCTGTAATCAACGGGATTAAGCCTGAAATATATATCTATTTGCTCTCCGCCTTTAACATCGGTATTAATGGTTAAACTCTCATAATTTGGAGCTGATGCGCCAATTGTTATTGATCCCGGCGGGTATTCAATTGTTATATTACCGTCTCTGTTAACATACGAATTATTTATCAGCAAAAGCGCGTCATTTGGTTCTGTTCTTATTGCGACAGAAGCAGGGTGGTTTCCTGAAAGAACCAAATGCAGCCTTTGAGTAATTTCATCAAGCGCGTCATTAATATCATCATATGAAAAAACAATACTGTCTTCCCATGAGTATGACCTGGTAAATACTGTGTAAAGTTTCAGTGAAAGAAGGTATCTGCCGTAAAAATCGGAAATAGACACAACAAGAAACGCGTCAATTCTCCGGTCACCGCAAAATTTATATTCGGCGCCTGCAAGCGGAGCGGCAGGAAACACAAGATCAAGATTGGAGGGAAATAATTTAAAACCAGGTTCATTATTTATATTTGGAGCGTTCTTTTCAATTTCATTCAGATTGGCTCTTAGTCTTTCAATTTCCGAATCAATTGTTTCAATATTTCTGCGGTATCTCCAGTCCGGATCACCACGGTAGATAAGAGAAGCTCTTTCTTCGAGTTTGGCGTTTAACGCTCTTGCCGCTGCGGAACGGCTGTTTGCCCATGCTTTGTCTTCATAAAAAGCGTATTCAGAAGATATACGTGTACGGTAACTGACAGCGTTTAATCTTTCAACCATCATTCTGGAAACAATTTCTGATATGTTTCTCTGGGAAGGAAGCTGGCTTGCATCAATGCCGGTAACACAAAGAATCCATTCATCATTCTGCGTTTTAATCACGCTTTCTTCCTGTTTTCCGGCAGCGAATATTTGCGCGCACAAAATGAAGAAAAGAAAAACTTTAAAACAAATCCTTCTATTCAAAAACAACTCCCCGCATTATTCATCTGCACTGCTTCGCAGTGCATTATCTGTGCTCCGGGCGCACTGCTCGGGATAAATCCCTCGCGCTGTCAATCGCCTAATTGACCTTATTTTTGCGCCACGCTGTGCTACATTATTCATCTGCACTGCTTCGCAGTGCATTACTTGAGCGCCAGGAAAACTTCAGATACTCCTCGATGAACGGATCGATGTCTCCGTCCATTACTGCCTGAATATTTCCCTTTTCAACCTTCGTCCGGTAATCTTTTACCATCGTATACGGCTGAAACACATACGATCTTATCTGGTTACCCCATGAAATATCTTTTTTCTCCTGCGAGAATTTGGCGTTTTCTTTCTCCTTCTCCTGACGGTAATGTTCATAAAGACGCGCTTTTAATATACTCATGGCAATCGCTCGGTTTTTTATCTGGCTGCGTTCGTTCTGGCAGGCAACTACAATTCCTGTCGGAAGATGGGTAAAGCGGACAGCGCTGTCCGTCTTATTTACATGCTGGCCTCCCGCTCCGCCTGAACGGTAAGTGTCTATGCGTAAATCCTCAGGTTTAATTTCTACTTCGATAGTATCGTCAATAACGGGGAAAATATAAACCGAAGCAAATGATGTGTGCCGCCTCGCGTTTGAGTCAAATGGACTGATCCTGACAAGCCGGTGAATCCCCGATTCTCCTTTCAGATAACCGTAAACAAAGTCTCCGTCAATCTGGCAAGTTGCGGATTTAATTCCCCCTTCAGCTTCCTGTCTGTCAACTTCTTCCGCTTTAAAACCTTTCTGTTCTGCCCAGCGCAGGTACATGCGGTATAGCATGCTTGCCCAGTCGCACGCCTCTGTCCCTCCCGCGCCTGAATGAACAGTTAAAAAGCAGGAGTTTTTATCCACCTCGCCCGACATAAGCTCAAAGATATTCTGTTTTTCATAACGGGCGCAGATATCCTTTAAAGAAGATTCTACACCAGCGCTTTCGCTCTCATCCTTTTCATCAACTGCAAGCTCATAAAGTGTTTGCAAATCCGCCATTTCATCATGAAGCGCCTTCCACGGCTCATACCGGTTTTTAAGACTTTTAAGTTCAGCGACTGTTTTTTCAACATTACCCTGATCATTCCAGAAACCTGGCTGGGCAATTTTCGTTTCTGTATCGGTTATACGCTGCGCAAAGGAAGCGTCTTCAAAGCCGCCTCCATGTTTCGTTTATTTTTTTTGATAAATCTGTAATTGGCGCTGAAAGTTCGGATAAAAGCATGATCATCTCCTGTATATCGAAAATAATAGTTGAAATTCGGGATAATTACAAGGCAATATCATCACAGTGTATAAAATATTTTGTTGTATTTTTTTCATACCTATACTATAATCTTCATTGGAATGTATGTTCCATAATTTTTTTAAAGGAGGCTTCGTTTATGAAGTCAATTACCCCCCCCCCCCCCCCCCTATCCTAGTTAAGCTATTAACATTAGCGATTCTATGCGGGTTTTTCGTCCTTGGCTGCGGAGACCCTACACCGCCGCCGCCTGCCACGTTATCAGAGACATACACGTGGTATGACAGTTCCAGTAATATTTACAGCCTTTTTATCGAAGGGCCTGAAAGCAGGTCGATATCAAGCGGTAGTTATACACTGACAATCACGGATACAGACGGTAACAGTAAGACAAGTACAGGGACATTTACAGGTTCTGTAGATCAGATAGAATTAACGCCTAATGGTCAACCTGAGAATAAAATATCAATATCAATTGATTCAACCGCCAGCACCATTACCATTGATTCACCAATAGTAATTATCGATGATGGTGGCAATTCTCTATCCATCAACGCAGTTAATAGTGTAACTGTTTCTTTTACACCTACGCAGAAAGGAACTCCCCCTCCTGTTCTTACTGCTTTTGTTCCGCAAATGAATGAGGATGGTTTATTTTTCAGCAAATGGAATCCGGCATACATATTTTCTGAAAATGATTATATAGGGTTCGGGATTAAGTTTAATTCTCCTGTAAATAACATAACAAAAACTGTCTTTAAATTTAAAAACAGTGCCGGAGAAGTTATTGATACACGTGAGTTCACATCTGATTTAAATGCAGGTAATAATTTAACCAGGTTTTACGGTTCTTGGAACACCGGTGAAATTCCTATAGGTAGTTATACAGTTGAATGTTCTATTGTTGACAGTAAAGGACTTGTAAGCAATACATTAACTACAGCTATTAATGTAACCAGAACAGGAACCATACAAAAATCTATAAAGCTCAACGGTATCACATTGAATGGCATGGCGGGAATATGGATAGTTAAAACATTGCCTCCGGAAAATTACTGGCCGCGAAATACCGCAATCATGTATGGAGATATCACTGCTTCTGAACTTTCAGTCGACCTTATTATTCCAAGGGACAATACATGGGCAGGTAATTTAAATAGTAGTGAACCAAGACCTGATTGGACCGGAACCGGTGATTTTTATGTTTTATTGGTTCCTATAATAGACAATTCTTATCATTTAAATCTTGGCTATATTTACACAAACGGCAGCCCGAAGCCTGCAGAAGTTAGCTTTTCTGACGGCGCGCCTGAAGTAAATTTAAGTTTTTCAGGTTTTAAACCTATTCTGGCAGGATCATTTGATTACGCAGACGAAAACAGAACAGGAAGATATGTATTCGGAATACAAGGTACGTACAAATACTATCAAGGGAATCCGCAGACTTTAAGGGAAGAAGGCACCTATAAAAAATCAGGAGGAACTGTAACCTTAAGCATGATCAAAAAATCGATAGCAATTGGCAGTACTACTGATACATGGCCGCCTAAACCGGATCAATATCGGACTTTTGACGAAACTTTTGACTTTTTTATTTTGAATCTCGAAAATATAATAGCTGGTTTAAGATCCAGTCCGAATTCAAAGGATCAGGAAAATGCAGATAAATTAGAATCTTCTACAAATGAAGAGCTTAAAGTATATTTGAAATCAGAGATGTTTGCAGATGAAGCATACTCAATCACGATAGCTTCTGATGGAAGCATTGCTGGAATGACAAAGAATTAAGATGCTTCTGATGGGGTAATGGCGGTGTCCGAAAAGTATGAAATACTTGTTCGGACACCTTCTTTATTGTAGTTTTTTCGTACTATTTCACAGAAATAGGAGAAAAAACGAGGGCTGTTCAAGAAGTAACCAACTTCTTGGACAGCCCCATTACCCTTATTCCAGTACGGAATAGACCCTTGACGCAACTTTACACCATGCCTTGGCGCAATCTCACACCAATGCTTGACGCGACTTCACACCAAGCCTTGACGCGATCTCACACCAATGCTTGACGCAACCTCACACCAAGCCTTGACGCGACCTCACACCAAGCCTATTCCAGTCCGTAATAGATCCCTATAATTTTATGGCTTACAGATTAACCTCAAAACCCTCAATAATATGAGAAAGCTGAGCTTGTTCCAAAACCCGGTTGGTTTCGGAACAAGCTCAAATACATGAGAAATACGTAATTTCCAAATAAATCATGACATTTAGGGAAAACTTTCCAAAATAGTTATGATATTTTTGGAATTGTTTGTTATACTATAAAAATGAATGATTACATCACAAGATTTTTGGAAAAATCCATAAAGCAAAAATTGACCGACAAAAAAGCAATAATACTCTTTGGAGCCAGACAGGTCGGTAAATCGACGCTTTTAAAACATATGCTAAAAGATAATAATGATGTACTTTGGCTGTTCGGCGATCAGCCGCAGACTCAGGGATATTTTAATGACATGTCAGTATCCAACATTAAATCAATGATCGGCAAAAAAAAAATAATTGTAATAGATGAAGCGCAGGCGATAAACGACATTGGCATAAAACTTAAAATGTTTACGGATTATATTGACGATATCAAAATAATCGCTACCGGCTCTTCATCATTTGCTCTTGCAAATAAAGTAAATGAACCGTTAACAGGCAGAAAATGGGAGTATCATCTGCTGCCCTTGTCCTTCAAAGAAATGGCTGACTCAACAAGTGTTTTAAAAGAAAATGAACAATTGGAAACAAGATTAATTTACGGATATTATCCTGAAACTGCTCTTAATCCCGGCGATGAAAAAGAAAGGCTTTTGGAACTTGTTAACAGTTACTTATACAAAGATGTGTTAGTCTGGGAAAAATTACATAAAGCTGAAAAAATTATTAAACTTTTACAGGCACTGGCTTTTCAGGTAGGCTCTCAGGTATCTTATTCTGAAATCGGCTCTTTTGCCGGTTTAGACAGCAAAACAGTTGAAAAATACATAGATTTACTTGAGAAGGCCTTTGTAATATACAGACTGACATCATTTAACAGAAACCAGCGCAATGAATTAAAAAACAGTAAAAAAATATATTTTTACGACAACGGCGTCCGCAATGCATTAATCTCCGCATTTAATCCATTGGAATTAAGAGATGACATCGGCATTCTTTGGGAAAACTTTATTATGGCTGAGTTATTAAAAAAGGATATGTACGAAAGGAAATTTGCGCACAGATGGTTTTGGCGGAATAAACAAAAACAGGAAATTGATTTAATTCATGAGGCGGACGGCATTTATACAGCTTATGAATTTAAATGGAACTACAGGAAAAATGTATCCTGCCCTTCTGCGTTCGCTTCATCATATCCTGAAATAAAATTTAATCTGATAAACAGGGAAAACTTTCTTAATTTTATATAGCTGAGTTTTTCCAAAACACTTAGGAGTAATACATGGTTTTGAGTTTACCTTTGAGCTTGCCTGGAATGTCATGAAGGATTACCTTGAAGAGCAGAGAATAACCGGTATAATAGGCAGCAAGAACGCGATCAGGCACGCATTTAACAAGGGAATTATTGAGGACGGCGAAGCGTGGATGAAAATGCAAAAGGATCGTAATCTGGCATCGCATTTATACGACGAAGAAGAGATTGAAAATATATTAATCGAAATTAAAAATACATATTACTGTCAAATGAATAAATTGGCGGATAAAATGAATAATATGGAATAATTAATGGAATACGGATTATCAGATAACACAATCTCCGCTCTTTTCTCTGTTTTTAAAAAATACAACGGTATAAATCAGGTTATTCTTTACGGCAGCAGGGCTAAGGGATGTTTTAAAACGGGCTCAGATATTGATATCACCATAAAAACAGATAACAGTTTTACCCGCGATGATCTCCTTAATATAGCCGGTGATTTTGACGATTCGGATATTCCCTATTTTGTCGATGTTTCAATTTACGAAAACTTATCCAATCCTGATTTAAAAGCTCATATCGACAGAGCCGGAAAGATTTTATATTCAGCGTAAAGGTGTAACTCAAAAACTTTTTTAAACTCTATAACACATCCGGGAAATGTAAGAATTTGAAACAATGCCAATATATCGTTTTTATTAAGCGTAATGATTTTAGCGCCGGAAAGAGATATCATGTTCTTGGTAGAAACATTGGCTTTTATTAATATCACTCATGATAGATTTCTCTTGTATTTTAATAATAAACAGTTGTATAATGCGAAAAGGAGTATCAAATGAAAAAGACAAAGAGACTTTTCGGGACAATCGCTTTTATTACGGCAACTGTATTCGTTTTCTCAACCTGCGGCGGCGGCCCTACCGGCCCTTCAAAGTCAACTTACAATTGGGTTGACAATAACAATATTTATGCGCTGACTATTACCGATGACACCGCAAAAGCAAATGTCACAGCAGGCAGCTATTCATTGAAAATAACAATTATACTCACCGGATTGGTAAATATCATTAATGGCATTGCCGAAGACGGCGGCGGCGGAAATATCATACTATCTAATGACTATAATTCTGATATCTCAATAAATATTACCGGTAATACCGTAACAACAACCGCCGGTGATATTTACGATGATACAGGAGAAATAGCAGCTTCGATGACCGGCGGCAGCCATGACTTGATCAGCGGCGGCAGCGGTGCAGATGTAAATGTTACCGGAAGATGGCTGATGAAAACAAGCCTTGATAATTTTGCAAAGGATTGGGCAGCAGAAATGGGTATGAGTACACAAGAAGCCAAACAAATGCTTTTGTCGAAAGGTGTACCTGATCCGGTAAAACTCGGAGAAGTCGAATTTACCAGTGACAATAAGTGTTCAACATACAAAGCAGATAAAGAAGGAACTGTAAGCGCTATCCCAGATTCTGAAGGCATTTATACTGTGTCAGGAAATACTGTAATAGCAGTTGATGAAGATGGTACAATGATTCTCACATATAGCGGAAATAAGCTTACAGGAACTGTTCCCGGAGACGATATTCCTGTTGAATTAACAAGAAAATAATATTCTTACTGTAACCCCTCTCACAGGGGGTTACGGTTTTTTCGGCAGCTCAATGTATAATATCTCATCAAAATAATCCGAAGCGGAAACTGAGTCCAGCGGAAAAACGTTCATATTAATTGTATCTATATATAAAACAGCTAATTCCACTTCCGGAGCGATTGATTTTAAAACAACGTACAGCAATTCTGAACAATAAATTTTACTGTCGTCATAAAGGTTAAAGCCCCAGTCAAACGGGCGGTCAAGGTACTCCAGAGCTTTGTCGGAGATTAATGTTCCGTCAATGAATTTTGCCCTGAATATTCCAATATTCATCGCAGCCTTTAAAAACTGCTCTAAAGAGTTTTCCTCCACGCCTTTATCTTTGTTTAAAATGGATCCGACAGAGTTAATTACCGTGATGTTCCCGTCCCGTATCCTTACAATACCCAGGTGTGAAAATCTATTATCGGTTAATGATATCCCACTGAACGGAGAAGATAATGCTCCGTCACCGTGACGCAGAATAATATCGCCGTCTTTCAGATACGGAACTACGGCAGAACTGTTAATTACGGTATTAGGGCTTTTCCGCGGAATTGTAAAAAATAAAATTACTGCTGTTGCTGCAATAATTAACATGGAAATAACAATTATAATTATCAGCAGCTTTCTTTTATGAACCGGCGGAAAATGTTTTTTCATGCTGTCCTTAAGTTTTCCTTTTATTATAGAATGATTATAGATTTTTTAACAGCTTCTTTTATTAAAGGACATATAACTGCTTTATCATTTAAATATTTAAGATAACTATGATGGAAATCAATTATTAATAAAAAATACAAAACCGTACTAGAATCATTTTATTGTTTTATGTTATAATTTAATTATGGAATCAATAATCCTTGCTTCCGGATCATTACAGCGGCAGAAATTCTTTAAATTGCTGGGGCTGCCTTTTAATGCGGCATCCGCTGATATTGACGAAAGCTTATGTACTCAAACAGATCCCAAGCTGCTTACGCGCGAGCTTGCGAAATTAAAAACGGAAAAGTTAATCAAAAAGATGAAGCAAAAACCGCTGTGGATATTCGGCGCGGACACAGTAATCGCCATTAACGAAAAAATAATCGGGAAGGCTAAGAGCCGCGAGGACGCAGGCGCGATTTTAAGAGAGCTTTCGGGGAAGCAGCATAATGTAATAACATCAATGGCTCTTTATAATGTGCGCAAGGAAAAAACAGATATCCGCACATGTTTAAGCACTGTTACATTCGCCAATCTCTCGGATGCTGAAATCGAATGGTACCTTGACACAAATGAATGGCAGGGTGCGGCGGGGGCTTACCGTATACAAGGCCTTGCCAGCTGTTTTATCCCCAAAATAGAAGGATGTCCTAATAATGTGGTAGGCTTGCCGTTAAATGAATTTTATGCTATGTTGAAAGACAACGGCTACCCGTTCGGTGTTTCCTGATAAATTAAAACGGCATTAACCGAATCACTAATCTGCTTTTAAATTGTTAATTTAAGCGGTCGTACAGGGCGGCTGAATTTCCGTAGGGTATTTAATTTACTCTATCGAGACATAATGATGGGCGGTTTACCCAAACTCATGGTAAACCCGTGTTAGGAGGAAACTTTGGCTGTAGTAACAATGAAGAATCTTCTGGAATCAGGAGTACATTTCGGCCACCAGGTGAAGCGCTGGGATCCGCGCATGAAGAAGTATATCTTCGCGGAAAGGAACGGCATTCACATCATCGATCTGCAAAAGACAATCCAGTCAATCAAGGACGCATACGAAGCGGTACGTAAGACCGTTGCAGCCGGAAAAACAGTGCTCTTTGTAGGGACAAAGAAACAGGCGCAGCAGGCAGTACAGAAAGAAGCGGAACGCTGCGGAATGTTCTACATTAATAACCGCTGGCTTGGCGGCATGCTTACCAATTTTGTAACAATTAAGAAATCCCTTCTGCGCCTGAAGAAACTTGAGAAAATGGAAGTTGACGGCACTTTCGAGAATCTCACAAAAAAAGAGATTTCAGGGCTCGGTAAAGAGCGTATAAAGCTTCAGAAAAACCTTGGCGGCATCAAGGAAATGAAGGAACTGCCGGGTATCCTTTTTATCATCGACACAAGAAAAGAGGCAATCGCTGTTGCCGAAGCGCAAAGACAGGGTATCCCGATAATTGCTGTTGTAGACACTAATTGCAATCCGGAAGGCATTAACTACCCCATTCCAGGCAATGACGACGCAATAAGGGCCATTACCCTCTTTACGCAGATTATCGCAAACGCTGTTATAGAAGCGGATAACGAAGTGGGGCTTAAGATTATTGAAACATTGGGCGATGAAGACGAGGATATTGAAGGTCTTTTGAATGACGCAAGTATAAAGGAAGAAGACAGGGAAATTGATATCGAAAAATATACAACCGAAGAAGCATGTAAGGCCGCAAAGACAAATGAAGAAGCGTCTGAAGATGATGACCGTGATGCGCAAATTCAGGTTGATGTTGATAAAGTATACAAGGACGAATGATACTTTTACAAAACTTGGTTAGTTATGAATATGGCTTTGGAGAAACCAGTAAAACTGGTTTCTCCCTTTAAATTAAGGAAGCTAACGTAAAACTGAAGTTTTACGTTAGCTGGAGTCTGCGAAACAACCGGCTTCGCGGACAGACACTAGCTAATTGATAAGGAGAAGAAAATGGCTGATATCAGCGCAGCTGAAGTAAAGAAACTCCGGGAAAAGACCGGGGCAGGCATGATGGAATGTAAGAATGCGCTTGTTTCTACGGAAGGCGATTTTGCGAAAGCGGAAAAACTGCTTAAGGAAAAAGGGCTTGCCGCGCTTGAACAAAGAGCGGGACGCGCTACCAATCAAGGAAAGATTTTTGTAAAGATAAAAGAAGACGGCTCTTCGGCAGTATTGGTCGAACTTAACGCCGAAACGGACTTTGTGGCAAGAAATCCCGATTTTATTGTGTTAGGTGAAACCATTGCAAAAAAGGCGCTGGAACAGGGTTTAAACGCGCCCAATGAAGAGCTTAATAACATGGTACAGGACCTTGCCACAAAAATTCGCGAGAACATGGGGCTCAAACGGCTTTACCAGATAAAAGCGTCTTCAAACGAATACCTTGTACAGTATATACACGGAGACGGCAATATCGGCGTTGTTGTAAAATGCGAATCCGATAAACCGGAAATATTCAAAAATGATAATGTAAAGGCTTTTGTTTTTTCACTGGCATTGCACATAGCGGCCTTTAATCCGAAAGCGCTGGATCGAAGTAAAATAGACCAAAACTGGCTTAAGGAGCAGGAAGGTATATTCAAGATTCAGATGGAACAGGATGAAAAACTTAAAGGTAAACCGGAAAATGTGCTTGAAGAAATTCTGAAAGGCAAGATAAACAAATTCCTGAACGAAATCTGCATGATGGAACAAGGTTATGTAAAAGACGAAAAACTAACTGTTGCCAAAGCCGTTGAGGAATGCGCGAAAAAAGCGGGCGCAAAACTTGCTGTGAACGATTATGTTTATTACAGGGTCGGCGCGGAATAATATTGAGGTCAAGCGATGATAGATGATGTTTTATTATCAAACGAAGAGCGAATGGCAAAGTCTGTTGCGAACCTTAAGGAAGGTTTTGCGGCATTGAGGACAGGGCGGGCTTCGGCTTCCCTGTTTGACAGAATCCGTGTTGACGCGTACGGGGAAAAATCACCTTTAAATCAAGTAGCCAGTATCTCTGTACCTGAAGCGCGCCTTATTGTTATTCAACCCTGGGATAAAAACCTTATCGCGGAAATTGAAAAAGCAATCCGTACATCCGAACTTTCCCTGAACCCCTCAAACGACGGTAAAATTATCCGCATTTCAATTCCCCCCCTAACGGAAGAAAGACGAAAGGAACTTGTTAAACTCGCCAAAAATCAAGCGGAACAATCCAGAGTTTCAATCCGCAATATAAGGCGTGACGGCAACGAAGAGTTAAAAAAACTGTTAAAGGATTCCAAAATAACACAGGATGACGAAACAAAGAGCGTCGACGAACTTCAGAAACTTACCGACAGTTACATCTCCCAGATTAATAAAGTGCTTGAGGAGAAAGAAAAAGAGATTATGGAAGTGTAATGCAAGATACTATCCCTGCCCATGTCGGCATAATCATGGACGGAAACGGAAGGTGGGCTCAAAAAAGAGGGCTTGTCCGTACGCAGGGACATCTTGAGGGACTAAAAGCCGCAAAAAGAATAACTAAGGCAGCAAGCGATCTTGGGATAAAATATTTAACTCTTTACGCGTTTTCTACAGAAAACTGGAAACGCTCATCAGATGAAGTCAGCTTTATAATGAATCTGATTAAACAGTATCTGCGCTCGGAGATGGATTTCAGCATCAGGAATAAAATCCGTACACGCTTTACAGGGGATTTTGAAGGTTTGCCCGATAGTATTAAAAAGGAAATTGCCGATACAATAAGAGATACTGCGGATTTTGAAGGCATGCAGGTGGTTTTAGCCATAAATTACGGCGGAAGGGATGAAATAATAAGAGCGTTTCGTAAATACGCCGCAAATAACGCTGAAACAACAGCTGAAATTAATGAAAATGATTTTCATATGTATCTGGATAATCCGGATATTCCGGATCCGGATTTAATTATTCGAAGCGCCGGCGAATACCGTACAAGTAATTTTCTTCTATGGGAAGGTGCCTATTCGGAGTTATATATTTCTGATAAACTATGGCCAGACTGGGAAAAGTGCGATTTGGAAATCGCGATAGCGGATTTTCAAAAAAGGGACAGGCGGTACGGCGGTATTAAATGAAAAAAATAATTGAACGGTTATTGGTTTTCTTTATCGGAATCCCCCTTGTTTCCGCTCTTGTTCTCCTTCTCCCCTATAAATTCAATCTTGCGTTAAATATGGCAGTTATTTTCTTTTCAGGCATGGGCGCCTTGGAACTCTCTTCCATGCTGGAAAAGAAACTGATTCATATCCCAAAAGCGGAAAGTTTTATTCTCGGCGCTTTGGCGCCTTTTGCAGTTACTCTTCATATCAGTTTTGGCTTACCCCAATGGATTATTCCTGCCGTTATTATGTCAGGCGCCGGATGGTCATTAATATCAAGGGTTTTTTCCAGAAAAGCGGAAATTGAATTTATAACCAATTATATTATCGGATGCTTTTCGGTGCTTATATATCCCGGCTTTTTTATATGCTGGATTGTATTTATGAGCGGCTGGGGTAATCCTCCTGCGATTCTTTTGTTTCTTTTTATTACATTCGGCAATGATTCAATTGCGTGGCTTTTCGGAACATTATTCGGAGCGAATAACCGCGGGATTATTATTGTCAGCCCGAATAAAAGCATCGCGGGATTTATAGGCGGAATATTCGGATCGCTTATTATATCCATTGGAGCCATACTTTTATTTACTTCAGTGTTTCCGCTTACGGATACTTCCCTTCCCAATTTGATCCATACTGCGGTAATAATTGGTATTTGCACAGGCATCGCCGCCTCTTTGGGTGATTTAGCTGAATCCGCCATTAAAAGAAGCTGCGATTTTAAAGACTCAGGGAATTTTATGCTGGGCAGAGGCGGCGTCCTTGATTCAATTGATTCCATCGCTGTAGCGGCTCCTGTTTTTTTTCTGCTGTTTAGTAAATTACTGAATGTTTAAAAAAAAACGAATCGCTGTTTTGGGAGCTACAGGCTCCATTGGAAGAAGTTCAATTGATATTATTTCGCGCAGCGCTGGAAATAAAGCGAACATAAATTTCGAAATTGTTCTTCTTTCCGCCAAATCTAGCTGCAGTCAGCTTGAAGAACTGTCAAGACAATTCCCTTCCGCCTCATGCGTACTGACAGAGCGGGACGGTATGGATAAATTACTATCATTATTGGCAGAGCTAAGACCGGACATTACAATAAACGGTATTGCAGGAGCCGCCGGCCTGCAGCCGTCTCTTGCGGCGATTGAATCAGGATCTGACCTTGCCCTAGCCAATAAGGAAACTATCGTCATGGCCGGTGAACTTGTTATGCGCAGTGCGAAAGAAAAAAATATAAATATTATACCTGTCGATTCCGAACATTCCGCTATTTTTCAATTGCTGCGAAGAGTTGAAAGCAAGAATATAAACGAAACAGTCAGTGAAATAATATTAACCGCTTCGGGCGGACCGTTTAAGAATTTAAGTTTTAATGAAATGGAAAAAGCGACTGTTAAGGAAGCGCTCTGTCACCCTACATGGAATATGGGGCCGAAAATAACAATTGATTCTGCATCCATGGCAAATAAAGGCCTTGAAATAATTGAAGCCTGCTGCCTTTTTAATTTAAGCCCTGATAAAATAAAAGTTGTAATTCATCCTCAAAGCATTATCCATTCGATGATCCGTCTTTGCAACGGAGTAATTTACGCTCAAATGTCAAAACCTGATATGCGCCATCCTGTTCACGATGCGCTCTACTGGCCGGATACTGTACCTTCCAGTCTGGAGCCAATTAATTTTGATTCTCTTTCACTGGAGTTCCATAAGCCGGATATTGAAAAATTCCCGATGTTAAGCCTTGCATGGACTTCCGCAAAAAAGGGAGGACTTTATCCGTGCGCTTATAATGCCGCCAATGAAATAGCCGCTGCAGCTTTCCTGAGTGAAAAAATCAAGTTTACTGATATTCCGCGAATAACTGAACATGTCCTTAAATCCGACTGGACAGGAGATTGCATGTCCCTTGAAGCAATCATGCAAACTGATACTGACGCGCGCAAAAAAGCAAAATCCTTCTTAAACCGCTTAAATACCTGTGTGGTATAAATGACTGGAATGTGTAATAATATGTCAAGGAATTTATATGACGATACTAATTAATATACTGCTAGGTTTAATAGGTCTTGGAATAGTTGTGTTCTTCCACGAGCTTGGACATTTTCTTGCTGCCCGTCTGGTAAGAATTAATGTAGAAGCTTTTTCAATTGGCTGGGGAAATCCAATATTGAAAAAGAAAATAGGTTCTGTAGAATACCGGATTGGCATGTTTCCTGTCGGCGGATACTGTAAAATGCAGGGAGAGACAAATTATACCGAAGCGTGGGAAAATATGCGCGACGGCAAAGCCGCCGAGAAAGGTTCATACCTAGCGGCAAGTCCATGGAGGAGAATTGTTGTTTCCGTAGGCGGCCCGCTTTTTAATTTGGTTTTGGCGGTGATTCTGTTGTCCTTCATTTGGGGCGCTGGTTTTGAAATCAATACAGTAGGGAATAAAATTATTCTGGCTTCAGAAGTAGCGAACGGGGAGGTTTATCCCGCTGATATCGCAGGAATGCAAACAGGCGATCTTATTAAACGGATTAACGGACAGGAAATAACTTATTACCATGAAATTCAGGAAATTGTTGCTTTAAACCCGAACAAGAATCTTGCTGTAACCGTTGAAAGAGACGGGAATGAACGGACGTTAAATGTAACGCCTGCTCTTGATAAAACTTCAGGCGCTGGAAGAGTCGGCATTTATTCATGGATAGACACAGTAATAGATACTGTTGCCGAAGGAAGTCCTGCGCAGCGAGCGGGGTTAATGGCAGGGGACAGGATTATATCTGCTAACGGGATACCTGTTTATAACAGCGAGGACTTCAGGGCTGCAAGAGACACGGGAGAAGGAAACCTTACAATAGAATATGAACGCGGCGGACAAAGGAGCGAAGCTAGTTTCAGCGCGGAGGATTTGGACGGAGAACTTGGTTTCTCCTGGGAAATAATCCGTTACCGCTCCCCCGATCTTTCATTTCCCGCCGCGATTGTAAAAGGAATAAAGGAAAGTTACAGAACACTGGCAGTCTCTGTTACAAGCCTGCGCCTTTTGTTTATGGGTATCGATCTTACCCAGGCAGTTTCCGGGCCTGTGCGCATAACATACATGATGGGAGATGTCGCAACCCAGGGTTTTGAACAGGGACTTGGAACCGGTTTGCGCTCCATTGCCAATTTTATCGCACTTATCTCAATCGCCCTTTGCGTAATGAATATGCTCCCGCTCCCCATGCTGGACGGAGGAATGATTATACTTTTCCTTGTTGAAATGATACGAAGAAAACCAATTCCGCCGAAGGCGATTTCTGTTTTTAACGCATGCGGAATGGCAATTATTCTCTGTCTTATGGTACTGGCTTTGTTTGGTGATATAATGTTCTTTGTGCGCAGTTAGGAACGGGAGCGAGAATGAAAAGAAATTTTTCTTGTTTATGCGGCGCAAATGTTCGGCTTGATTACAGCGAAGAGATAGATATAGACGAAAATAACGGATACTTTGACGAAATTCAAAACGGGACATTCATGAGCGTAAGCTGCTCTTCATGCGGGAAAAAACACAAACCCGAGCTGAAAATCATAGTTATCTGGAAGTCAAAAAACCTTAAGATGGAGGTAATTCCCGAACTTGAGCGCGGCGAGTTTTACCGCAGGAAAAAACACAATCAATCTGTGCAAACTATCATAAGTTTCCCGGAGATGGCCGATCGCCTGGCTGTAATTAAAGACAATCTTGAACCTGTCGTTATTGAAACATTAAAATCATTCCTGCTGACCAAAGCCGCAGAAAATTACCCTGAAAACGACATAAACGCATGGTACTGCTGCTGCAGCCAAGAAGGTATTGAATTTCACCTGGACGGAATCAGACAAGGCGAGATTGCTGTCATGAAAATCCCGCAGGAACTATATAATAAAACCCGCGATGATTACAGAAAACACCCAAAAAAGGACATTTACACATCGCTTCGTGTCGGGTCTTATCTTTCAGTACAGAATCTTTTCCGGTCTGAGGCGTTTAGGTAAAATTTAATCGTGAGCGGGATTTTCCCTTACTCTCCTGATTGCTTCTGATACCGCATTTTTAACGCTGTCCGCATAAGCCCTCTCGTTCATTGCCTGAGACGCATAAAGGGTTCCAAGAATCGAAAATCTGTACAATGGCTTAACCGTGTTCAGCGCGATTGCCGCAATATCAACAATACATTCATTGCAGCGGCACATACTCTCAGGTTCAGTTTTTAACTGCAGTTCTACCTCACGGATAACAAGGTTTTCAGCCTCATTTTTAAGCAAGTCAAAATTATATTCGTCTGTAAATGCCATACTTCCTCCCTAGAAATATGTATTATTATATTCAAAATAAAAATATATTCAAGTAGTCTTTTAATTATCTGATTTTGATAACGGCGCAAATTTAGCGTATTTTGTTACCATTTCAAGATTTACTATGCCTGTCGGACCGTTTCTTTGTTTGGCAATTATCAGATCAGTAGGAATAATATCGACAGGCGCTGCATGTTCCTCTTCCTTGTCTTTTTTTCTTTTTTTTGCTGTTTCCCTGTTAAGAAACAGCACCAAATCCGCATCTTGTTCTATTGATCCTGAATCCCTCAAATGAGCCAGGGTAGGCGCTTCCCATTGCGCATCACGGGTTAGCTGGCACAGTACTACTATCGGAATATGCAGTTCACGCGCAAGCCCTTTCAATGACCTTGAGATTTCTGAAATTTGTTCATACCGCGGCAATGAGTTGTTTTCATGCCCGATAAGTCCCAGATAATCAATAAAGATTATTTTTACATCCTGCTGCGATCTCATTTTTCTTGCCTGCGCGCGGAGATCAAGAAGTTTCATGTTAGGCATATCAACAATATTAAAGGGAGCTTCGTAAATAACACCCATACAGTTTACAACTTTCTTATAATCGTCTGCGCTTAAAAAACCTGTGCGAAGATTCTGCGCTTTGACCATAGCCTCGCTGCTTATAAGACGCTGAACAAGAGCTACATCAGACATTTCAAGCGAGAAAAAAGCCGTAGATATTTTTTGATGAAACGCGACGTGGGATGCCATGTTCAATGCAAGCGCTGTTTTTCCTACAGACGGCCTTGCGCCGATTATGATGAACTCATCCCGCTGAAAACCTGATGTCATCTGATCGAGCTTTTCAAAACCGGAAGAAATACCGGTTATAGGGTTTTTGGACCTCATAACATCGTCCAAAATATTGATTGTTTCCTTTAACACTTCCCTAATTTTTCTAGCGGAAAAAACATGACGATCGTCTGTTAGTTCAAATATATGCTTTTGTACTTCTTCCAAAACTTCCCTTGAGTCTTTTGACTCATCATAGGCGCTTACGCCTATTCTGGAAGCGACTTTTAAAAGAGATCGTTTTAAAGAATAGTTCTTTACCATTTGCGCGTAATATTCAATATTCGCGCTTGAGGGAATAACAGTTGTCAGGCTGGAAACATAGGATGCGCCTCCGGCTTCATCCAGCTTGCCCATCTGTTTTAATTCCTGAACAACAGTCTGGATATCAGGGCGAAGGCCTTTGGCGTCAAGGCTCATAATGGCTTCATAAATGCGGGTATTTGCGCGTGAATAAAAGTCATCGGAGCGCAAATGCATCTGGATTGATGCAGTAACCGCCTCATTATCAGCTAAAAGACTCCCAAGCGCAGCCTGCTCCAGCTCATTATCATGAGGAGGCGTCTTGTCTTTTACTGTCTGAGCCATACATTAATATCAGTTTTCTGCAGCTTGCTCTGCCGGAGTATCTTCAGACGCGGGAGCTTTCTGTTCTTTTTGTCCTTCTCTGCGCGCAGCTTGCTGCGAGTCATCCTTTCTTCCCCTTCTGGGAGCAGGTTTTGATGAAGGTGTTTCAGTCTTTATTTCCTGTGCGATAATTGTAACAGAAATCTCTGCTGACTGGTTTTCATAAAGTTTTATTACAGCTTTATATTTACCGACATTTTTAAAACCATTTCCGGCAAGATCAATACGCTTGCGTTCAATTTGGAATCCGCTTTTTAAAAGTTCATCGGCAATGGTTTGATTTGTAACCGCACCGTAAAGTTTTCCGTTTGCTCCCGCAGGCATTGTAATACTCATTTCAAATGCGTCAAGTTTTTCTTTTAAACTTCTGGCGTCCAGGCGTTTTTGCTCCTTACGCGCTTCTATTTCTGCCCTGCGTCCTTCGACCTGTTTTATCATACGCGGGGTATAAGGCAGCGCGATTCCCCTGGGGAAAAGATAATTACGTGCGTAACCCTTCGCTACTTCCTTAACATCTCCCTCTTCACCGAGAGTCGCAAGATCCTTGTTTAAAATAACTTTCATACCAAGCTCCCTGTATACCTAAGGAATAAGTACCAAAGGCATCACAAAATACCCTGAAAAGTTTTACAGAGTATGATAATAATATCAGCCGCAAAAAAGCAGCTGTTTTGTTCACTGACTTGCGCAGTCAGGCCCCGGAGTAGAGGCTTTTTAAGTGCGTCTGAACGGACGCCAATTTTCCATAATTCCCAATAGCAGCAATGCTGCAATGATAATTATAGTAAGAGGACTGAATAACAATACTATTAAAAGTATAATTGAACAAAGCCGGAAAGCAGAACTTCTTTGAGCAAGCAAATACATCAATATACCCGCGCCCTGAGCAAGATAAATAATAGCACAAATTATAAATACATTCCACGCCAGTATTTCAAGAATCTCAATCCTGAATATTCCTGCCATGATGATAGTAGCCAGCGCGCCTGAGAAAACCCAGATAGCGCTGAAAGGCGCGAAAAAACCTGTCAGTCCGCGGCCAATTCTTTGTTTTTTAATCAGCCATACAACGCTAATAGCAAGCTGCCTGTTAACAAAAAACAGGAACAGCATTGAAACAAGAGCGCCTCCCCTAAAAATAATACTCCTTACGGTCTCCATCATTTCCATAGAAACTATACCTGGAAATAATTCATTTGCCGCTTCTGTAAATATTAAAAAAAATACAGAATCCATTCTGTATACCGTGAACAGAAAAAAAGCAGCTCCCGTGGCTGACGCAACTATGATTCTGTATGCAGTGCGGATATTTTTTCCCCCGACAACCCATGTGTACATAAGAAACAATACTGTTAAATACAGGATATCCATCCACATGTTAGAGGGATTACCTGATGACAGATTATTCGAAATAATTAAAATGACAATATTGGCGAGTGCTGCCGCCAAGAATGTATATAAAAAAGAACCGCTTGCAATAACAGCATACCCCAGCGGCACAAGATAAATAAATGTCAGAACACCTGTCCTCATAAAGAAAAGACTGAGAGCTGTACAAACAATTATCGTTACAAGCGCATGTTTTGAAACGGGAATGTTTATGGCTTTTTCGCCGGAGATATTATCTCCTTCCTGCAGCATATAATTTTTATTCGGCTACATACGGAAGCAGCGCTATACTTCTTGCCTGCTTTATCGCAAGAGCCAATGCCCTCTGATGTTTAGCACAGGTTCCTGTTATTCTCCGCGGAAGAATTTTCCCCCTTTCTGTAATAAACCGCCTGAGCGTGTCAGCTTCTTTATAATCAATCTTCAGCTTTTGCGCGCAAAATTTACAGACCTTCTTCTTGAAAAAAACTTTTCCGCCCTTTGCGCCTCTTCCTGAACGATCATCGCCGTCACGGTCGTCCATCTGCATATCCATTCCCCTGTCGTGCCGGGAATGATGTTCGTTATCATAATATTTTTCGTCAGACATAAAATAACTCCTGTTTGTTAATGTTATAAATTAAAAGGGAATATCGTCGGTAAAACCGTCATCTTTGGATGAACTGTAAGACTGCGATTCACCCGAAGAAAAACCGCCGGATGAATTGTTATGGTAATTTTGCCGATCGCCGCCTGAAGCTCCTCCGCCGCCTAAAAGCTGCACATAATTCGCTATTATTTCAACCTTTGATCTGTTTTGCCCGTCCTGCTGCCATCGATCCTGGCGAAGTTCTCCGTCAACACCAATCATTTTGCCTTTTACAAGATACGACTGAAGAGATTCACCCTGTTTTCCCCATAATACAATATCGAAAAAATTAGCCTCATCTTCCCATTGATCGCCTGATTTTTTTCTGCGGTTTACTGCGATGGAAAACTTGCAGACAGCCTGCCCGCCCGCGGTATATTTCAATTCCGAATCTCTTGTAAGGCGTCCAATTAAAACTACATGATTCAAGTCTGCCATACAATCTCCTAATCCTCGGCTCTTACAAAGAGAAATTTTAGAAGATTTGCGTTGAGTTTAAAAATACGATCAAGTACGGTAATTTTCGCGGGATCGGATTTGATAACCAGCAAAGCGTATTTTCCGCGCTTTCTTTTTTTAACTTCATACGCGAGATCGCGATCTCCGAGTTCATCGGTTTTTTCTATCTCGGCTCCATTTGCTGCAAGATCCGCGATTAATTGTTCACGTCCCGCCCTGTGCAGGTCTTCTTCCAGAGGGAAGATAACCGTAAGTTCATATCGGCGCATAGTTCCTCCTTATGGCCATATGCCTGAACATCATACTTCTCCCAATGTTCAGGAAAGAGGTTTGCTTAAACAAAATTAAGCTTTAACCCATGCTACCAAAAAAACAAAAGTATGACAAGCGCTGCATGCCACTATTCTGCTGATATCATTGAAAGCAAACCATGAATTTGATATAAAGAATGATGAGCTTTGTTTCTACTGTTAAAAGATTTTTATATACAAGGGATGAGCTTGCCGTTACTAATATAAGACGGGAGCTTTGGCCGCTGTGGCTGATTTTCCCTTTAACGGTAATACTTGGTGACTTTCGTTACTTTAACCTGTATATCGAATTTGCAGGTCTTCAGTCCTACGAATTAATGTTATACCCGCTGGGTTTGGGCTGGCTTGTATTGGTCTTTATCCCCAAAAGGTTAATGGTACCGCTTTTAAATATAGCGGCAGTATGCTGCGCTGTTATTTTACCTTTCCAGTTACTGCTAACAAATGATACTTCATTAAACCTTCCAGGCGCGCTGCTTGCTGTATTCATGGCTTTTCAATTTTTTAACGGAATCTGCGCAGGCTGTGCGTTTTCTATTTTCTGTTTCAGGTTAAACAACGTCGAGCGGCTTTTCGGCATGGCGTTGATTATTTTCTATTACAGCCTTTACTACACTGTTTACAGGTATTTTCCTTCAGTTCAGGCGGTATATAAGGTATGGGGCGGAATTACCGTTATGGCTTTCTACCTTGTTATAATTTTTATGCTGAATCGCAAATCAGGAAAGCAAGCATATGAAGATAACGAAGTTACAGAGTCAGCGGACGGCAAAAGCTCAAATATAAAAATTGTAATCGCGCTTCATATTATCTACTACACGATTATGTGCATGATCAATTATATTGAAAGCGCAGATAACATCATTTACAGCCTTCCCTACGGTCTAGGTCAATTAATTTCTATACTTGTGATTGTTCTGATCATGCTGATTAGCAACCGCAACTCGCTTTACATATGGCTTATGTTCCTTGTCTTTTCGCTTTTCGGGCTGAGCATAGTTAATTACAATTCTGAAGCGGCGTATTTCGCGGGGTCGCTTATTTACGGGCTTGGAGACGGTTTAGGCTACATCATTATCTATTATCTTTGTTCGGGAGCTATCAAGAAAAGCAAGTCGATTAAAATGTTCAGGCTTTTTTGTCTTGTGCTGTTTATTGAATACTTTTTTATATCAGGTATTCTGTCACAGGCATTTGATCGTTATGAAGGTTCCAATCATGTTATCGCTCTTGGTGTTGTGCTTTTCTTATGTTCATGTTGTTTTCTTGTCCTTCCTTATCTGCAGAAAAAACTGTTTGCAGAAGACTGGACAGACGGGCTTCATTTAAAGAATATGCCTGAATTTACTAAAGAACTAGCGGAAACGGAAAAAGTTAATGTTAAAGAACACCTGGATTTAACAGAAAGAGAACATGAAGTTTTTACAATGCTGTTAAAGGGTATGACATTGAAAGACATTGCTTTTACATTGAAGATTAAATTTTCAACGATAAATTTTCATTCCAATAATCTGTATCGAAAGTTGGGTATCAGCGGCAGAGCGGAGCTTTCTGCTAAATACGGTTCTGCCGCGCAAGACTAATTTGAGAGCAGTTTAAAGGTCAAGCTTTTAATTTTCCGCTGTTATTGCTTTTCTTCCGAATTTTACAAACAGCTCCGTGCGTGTTTTAATATTCAATTTACGGTACAAATTCTGAGAATGATAAGCAGCTCCCGAATATGTGATTCCAAGTTTATACGCGATTTGCTTCATTGAAAGTTCAGTTAATAGCAGCCTGCATATTTCTTTTTCCCTGGAAGATAAATCAAAGTCTTCAAGATCAACTTCAGGCGCGGCTTCCGCAGTGTTTGCCATTTTTATTTTTTCTTTTTTTATTAAGTGTCTGATAATAAAGAAAACGATAATGCAAATTACAAGGACTGACAGGATAATTATTAATAATCTTCTCTGCGCCGCCTTATCAGGATCATCCCATTTATCGCCGCTGTTAAAAATGCCGTTTCCGCTTGCCGCGCCTGTATAGCCAAGATTATCGTTTTCTTTTACCGTGTCATTCCTGTATTTAAACGGAGGCTCAAAGATATGCACAATAACTGCATGCCCGTAGGATTTTGGCGCGGCTGTTCCTTCAAGAGAAGTATTCCTTTGCCCTTCAGGCGCGTCAGACCCGTAAATGATTCCGCCTGTTTTATAAAATGATCCTCTGCTGCCTACAGAAACTCCGCCGCCTGAAATCCTGGCAGAGTTGCCTGAGATAATCCCGCCTTCCATTGTAAAGACGCCAAAACCTGAGATACATACCCCGCCGCCGCTTGAAATAGGGCTTATTGTATCAAGCGTGTTTCCCCTGATAATTCCACCTTTCATTATAAATTCCGCCGTATGCATGGAAGCGTCTCCTGCAAAATCCGTTGATTGTGTACGGACAATAACGCCTGAACCGTTCTGATAAGGGCTTGTCGGAAGAACTTCGCCGTTGTTATGGTTATTTTGAAGAATCACATTATCATACATTATTAGCTTTGAGTCAGGACCATTTACAGCGGCTATAGGCGCGCCGGCAAATATCGGCGTAATGTTGAAGCATCCCCCGTCAATAACAAGCTCATACTCCATACCTGGTCTTCCTAGGCTCAGGCTTGCGTTAATTCCGTTTACCCATAAACAGGGATATTCCAGTAAACGATCGCCCCTGTGTATTGTTCTGACTGCACCTCCTGCTACAAGTCTGATGTGTACATTATCAGGAACTATAAGAGGCTCGTTCAATGTAACATCTGCAAGAACTGTGATTTCGACAGGATTTTCCATTGACATGTTTATACCGGAATTACTATACGTAAGGTTTATAACATCTTCAAATGCTTCATACAAATCCGCATAGTAGTAACTGTTAATCCCATCTGTACGGCCTGCCTGCCCAAAAAGCCCAGCAGGAATCACCATCGATATCATCAGGGAAAATAGTAACATATACATTCTGGTCAGGTTATGGAATCCAAATATTCTTTGAGTGTGATCAGCTTGAACCATACAGAAAAATATAACAGATTTTTGTATAATTGTTAAGTAATCTATACTTGAATGCTGAGACTGCAAATATTTATAGGTCAAAAACAGCTAAACTGGTAAATCTAACAGGTTAAAACCGCCAAACCCAATAACATTATCAGGATGATAATACTACAATCTAAAATACACTTTACATACCATGAGTTCTCCGCTTACACGAAAATCAATAGATCGATCTGACACAAGACAGTTTACATTCAGTTTTTTTTGCGACAACTGCGGTAAGGAATGGAAAAGCCAGACAACCGCGTTTGAGGCCGGGGGATTTACATCCATTGATGACGATAAAGCCTGGCAGTTGGTTTGGGCGCATGAACACAGTACGGCTTTTGAACAGGCAAATCTGGAAGCTCATTTGCAATTTTGCCTATGCCCGAAATGCGGCAGGCGGATTTGCGACGATTGCTTTGACGCAGAGGGACCGCATGAAGATATTTGCAGGGAATGTGCGGGAGAGAAAATAAAAAATGAGTAAGTAAGCCCGTATAGGTTTATATAAATTGCCGGCGGACATGTATTCTTTAAAGATACGAAAACGCAAAGGGAGATTTTATGAAAAACAGAACTAAATGGAAAGCTATCCGGCAGATAGCAGGGATTATTGCTTTTACCGCAATAATCGGATTTTTAACGCTGGCTTGCGGCGGTAACGAGACAACAGGTAAAACGCAGTTGGGTACACCTGCAAATTTGATGGTAGATGATAACGGTAATAAATCTGCTTTTATTTTGCAATGGGACGGAGTAACAGGAGCGGACAGATACGAACTTGATATCAGCGGAGAATTAAAACAGCTTTCCTCATTAACAACACAATACGATCTTAAAGATCTAACTAACGATCCCAAGGAGTACCACATCAGAATCAGGGCGCTTGCAGCTAACGGAGACGCTGTTTACAAAGATTCAGCATATTCGAGTCCGCTTAAAGTTGAAACTGCGGATTTTGTGTTTGAATACGACGAGATTGCTGTCACACCGAACATCCAGTCCAGAAGCGCGGCAAGAGCTGTAGGAGGCGGGTATAAGATTAGTGGTCTGACGCCTTTCGGCAACAACCTTGAGCGTGTTGTTATTCCGCCTAAAATTGGCAACACTGAAATAACCGCCATAGGAAACAATGCTTTCGCGGGCAACGAAACAATGAAATCGGTAGTTCTGCCGAATACTTTAACCGACATAGGAGACAGCGCGTTTGCGGGAACAAAAATTGAATCAATCCAAATACCGGAATCTGTTACCAATGTAGGTAACAACGCTTTTAAAAACTGTATTGTCCTTGTTGTGGTAATTTTTGTTGCTGAGACTCCCCCTGATCTAGGCAGTGGTGTATTTGAAGGCGCTAGTGCTATTAATGAAATAGTTGTTCCCGAAGGTAAAAGTGAGACCTTTGTCAGTGCGATTAGAGACTCAACACCACAACTGGCATCTACGATAGAGGACATAATAACAACAAGAATAATAACCAGCATCGCGGTAACAACAAATCCTACAAAAAACACATACATTACAGGCGAGGCTCTTAACACAAACGGTATCGTTGTAACAGCGACTTACAGCGACAAATCAACCTCGGTAATTTATTCGGGACTGTCATACACTCCTACAACCCTGAATACAACAGGTACAATTACAATAACTGTCTCATACATAAGCTGGACAGCTACATTTACAGTAACAGTCACCGCTGCTCCTGCAGGCGGCCAGGATCCGGCTGTTAACGGAACGTGGATTGGTAAAGGATATTGGGGGTGGGCTGATCCTGATGGGCAATCAGTTACCTATGAGTACGAAATTGAGTTAACTCTTAATAACGGAAGTTACCAGTGGAATGAAGATGGCAATCAGTTTATGAAGGGAACTTATACTGCTTCCGGCGGTAAAATGACATACAAAACAACTGAAGTATATTTAGACAGTGAATTTATCGGAGGAAGTGAAGACCAACCGGGAAACGAAGGCGGAAGAAGCGTTAACGCAAGAAACACAGATACCGGAAAGTGGTATACAAGAGCTGAGGCAAAGGAATTACTTTTAAAATTGGGACTTACCGCAGCGGAAGCTGAAGAAGAACTTGATGAATTTTTTATCCAGGGAACAGGGACGTACAACACAAACGGCAGCGAGCTTTCTTTAATCGCAAACGGTGAGAGGCATGATTTCACAAGAAAGGGCGCAACACCAACACCAGCATCGTATAATATAACGGTAAACGTACCAGAAGAATTCAGCGAATGCGTAAAAATATCGACTTATCCCGGCAGCAGCGCTTCTGAAGGGAAGGAGATAATTATTCATTTAGAAGTATTAAAAACGGGTTACGAATTGGATTTCGAAGAATCCTCCATAAAGGTAGGGAGTTCCGGCGCAAATGTTCCTTGGTACAGGGAGCCAATAAATGGTTCTATCGCTTTTAAAATGCCTGCGGGAGACGTTATTATAAATGCGGTAGTATATTATGATCCTTCACTAGCTGATTACGGTCCAGGCGGCAATGAAATCAATGGCTAAAGGATTATTAAGTACTTTCGAAACAAAGGATGTAAGCCTTACAATGACTTTTGACGGAGAATCAGTCACAGAAAAGTAAGCCTTTGACGGAAATAAGCTGACCATGTCGGGAGGCGGAGTTACGCTTACCTTTAATAAAAATTAAACGCGTTAGCAAGAACGCGGCAGCCAAAAAAGGCGATATCGGCTATTACCGGTATCGCCTTTAGCCCCTAGGGGAATCGAACCCCTCTTTTAAGATTGAGAATCTCATGTCCTAACCGATAGACGAAGGGGCCGTATCCTCATTGCATTACATTTTCCTTAACAATAGATGCCAACGAGTTGTGATTAATCCTGACAATTTTTTGTTCGCGTTCAAAGCTTTCAGCCGAATCCGATGCGTGCGCTGTGTTTACCATAACATTGCTTCCAAACTCACGGCGCACAGTTCCATCTGCAGCTTTATTGGGATCAGTAGATCCAAGCACATCGCGTATTTTATTTACAGCGTTCTCCCCTTCATAAACAAGAATCATACATTTTACATTGCCTGGTTTTTGTATTTCTTCAGCGGTAAAAAAGCCCGGCCTCTTGCCTGACATAAACTCTACAATTTGATGGAATTGATCTTTCGCGCACTCTGTCCCGAAACTTGCGCCGAGTAGTTCAGATAAATCCCTGCTGATTTTAAACTGAAACTCTTTTTCCAATAGTTCCAGAGCTCTTTGCCCGAAGTTGGGAGCCAGCTTTTCCTTAAGAATGGCTTCGACAGGGCCGTAAAAATCAAGCGCCTCAGCAAGAGAGAAACGGTGAACTTTAATGCCGATTATACGCAGTCCCGTTCTTGAAAACATGTCAATTATTGCGCCTGGGCGCGATGAACTGCGTTTCCAGTTATCCGGTTTTATAATAACAAGAGTCCTCTCAATCTTTGAAGGATCGGGATATTCAATATTCTGAACAATGTTTTCAAGGTTTTCCGTATAGTTCGCAAACATGAGTAAATCCCTGTTTGCTTCTTCCTGAGACCTTGGAGTAAAGACAGCAGGTTCAAAATAGCGGACTTCTTCCTGATTGGCATCGGAAAAAATGAGATCTGAATAAGTATCACGGATTGTTTCACCGGAAAGAGCGTCTACTTCAACATGTTTTGTATAGATATGCCCGCAGATATTTAAAAGCTGGTCGCAGGGATTTTCTCCCTGAAAAAGAAGAAGAAGCGTTCTGTGCGCCCTGCCGCCCGAAGGAGCAAAATGCTTTTCCGCGTAATCTGAAAGAAGCATAAGCTGGTTGGAAGGGGCTCTGGCACGCAGACTGCCGGCATAATCATCAGCAAATTTTTTATCAGGTAAAAATATTTGAGCGCCAACCAATTCAAGATCCGTCCGGGAAAGAAGCCGCGAAAGAACACCGCCTGTCCTGCTTTTTCCGATTGTATACGGTGTTACAAGAACATAAGATAAGCCCTTACTCATACTATATTGTATTCATTTTTTTATTTTATTACAATAACCTATGCTTTCAAAAATGCGCAATATCGGGATCATGGCTCACATTGACGCCGGTAAAACAACAACAACAGAAAGAATTCTTTTTTTTACCGGAAAAAGCCACCGGATAGGCGAAGTCGACGACGGCGAAGCGATAATGGACTGGATGGAACAGGAGCAGCAGCGAGGCATTACCATTCAAAGCGCCGCGACAACAACTTACTGGAGAGAACATCAAATAAATATTATCGATACTCCGGGTCATGTTGACTTTACCGCCGAAGTTGAACGCTCTCTTCGCGTTCTTGACGGCGCGATTGCGATTTTTGACGCTGTAAGAGGAGTTGAGCCGCAGACTGAAACCGTGTGGAGGCAGGCGAAAAGGTACAATGTTCCCTGCATCGGCTATATAAATAAAATGGACCGAATGGGCGCGGATTTTTTTAATGTGCTTGACGATATAGAAAATAAATTAAAGATAAATACCGCTCCGATGCAGATTCCAATCGGCAAGGAAAGCTCGTTTGAAGGCGTCATCGATTTAACCGAAATGAAAGAGATTCGCTGGGAAAATAACGGAGAGGATTTGGTTTTTTCGGATATAGCTCCCGCCCGTGAAGAAATTGCGCGCAAGTGGCGTGAAAAACTGATTGACGCATTATCAGGCGTTTCTGACTGCATTACGGAAAAATATCTTGCAGGCGAAGAAATAGAGCCTTCATTGATTAAAAGCGAACTTCGTAAAGCCGTTTTAAAACGCCGTCTTCTTCCGGTATTCGCAGGCGCTTCCCGCCGCAATTTAGGCGTGCAGCCTGTAATTGACGCAATCGTGGATTATCTCCCCGCTCCTGATGAAACTGTTTCTGTAAAAGGGTACAACCTGAAAAAAGAAGAAGACATCAATATCCCCTGCGATCCAAAAGGCCAGCCGCTCGCTCTTGTCTTTAAGATACAAAACGATCGCGAAGCTGGCTCTCTTTGCTATGTAAGAATGTACTCAGGTTTTTTTAAAAGCGGAAACGCTGTTTACAACATCGGCAAGAAGAAAAGGGAAAGGGCAAACAGAATCTTAAGGATGCATTCAAATAAATCAGAAAGCGTTGACAGTCTTTACGCAGGAGATATCGGCGTCATTATCGGGATGAAACTTGCGCAGACAGGAGACACAATCGGAAGCGAAGGCTGGCCTGTTCTTCTGGAAAAAATGCAGTTTCCTGAGCCTGTTATGTCAATATCAATTGAACCTAAAACAATGTCCGATCTTGACAAGTTAAAAGACATACTCGCGCTCCTTTCAAAGGAAGACCCGACTTTTACAATAAAGGAGAATGAAGAAACAGGACAGCTTATCATTTCCGGAATGGGCGAGCTTCATCTGGATGTTCTTGTTACGCGCATATTTAAGGAATACAAACTCAGCGCGAAGGTCGGCAATCCGCAGGTAACATACCGCGAATCCATAAGCAAGACCACCGAGCAGGAAACGAGTTTCTCAAAAATAATCGCTGGAAAGGAAAATGCCGCTTCCCTTACATTGCGGGTGGAAGGCGCACCCCGCGGAAGCGGAAATAAATATGTTTATGCCGCAAAACCCAAAATCGAGATACCCGCGGAAATACTTGATGCAATCGGGCGCGGCATAAAAGGCTCTTTTTCATCCGGTATTGTCATGGGTTACCCCTGCATTGATATTACAGTTACGGCAACTGATATAAAATATTCCGAGCTTACAGGAACAGAGTTTGCTTTTGAAGCATGCGCAAGCATGGCATTCGACGACGCTTGCCGCAATGCATCTCCAATACTTCTTGAGCCGATAATGGCAGTTGATCTTGTCTGTCCTCATGATTTTGTAGGAGAAGTAATGAGTCTTGTTACGCAAAGAGGCGGTCAAATTCTGAGCATGAACTCGAAACCCGATATTGATGAAGTAAAAGCGCAGGCTCCGATGGAGAAAATGTTCGGCTTTATGACAAGCTTAAGAAGCGTTTCCCAAGGAAGAGCCGGTTTCAGCTTAGAGTTCTCTCACTTTGAAAAAAAATCCGAACGATAACTTTAAAACCAATCAGGAATGAGACGCCATTCCTGATTGACAATTATTCTAATGCGCGAAATAAGAAATAAAAATACCGGCGATAATGGCCGAGCCGATGGTGCTTGATACAATCGGTCCCATCGCGTGCATTAATAAATGATTTTCCGTGTTGAATCTCTGCCCTATTTTCTGTGAGATGCGCGCAGCCATCGGCATCGCGGAAACACCTGAGTTACCGATAAGCGGATTAACTTTCCCGCCTGTTGCGACACATAAAAGTTTGGCAACAGAAACGCCGCCTATTGTACCAAAGGCGAATGCCAAAAGACCGCTTGCAAGAATAATTAGTGTCTGCGGTGTAAGGAAGCGTTCCGCAGTAGCGGAAGAGCCGATGCTTAACGCCACAAGGAATGTTAGGATGCTTAAGAAATCATTTTGGAACGCGCGGACATACCTGTCGGCGACTCCGCTTTCCCTGATTAAATTGCCAAGGCATAACATGGCAACAAGCGCTCCGGCAGCGGGAACCAGAAGCAGTACTGTAAGACCCAATACAATCGGGAAAAGAACTTTCTGTTTTTGCGAAACCCTCTTTGGTTCCGGCATTACAATTACACGTTCCTTTTTTGTTGTCATAGCCAGCATTATGGGCGGCTGAATGAAAGGAACGAGAGCCATGTAAGAGAAAGCTGCAATCGCTATCGCTGGCAGCAGGTCAGGAGCAAGGCGCGTCGCGGTGAAGATCGATGTCGGACCGTCCGAGCTTCCGATTATTCCGATAGCGGCGGCCTCCTTTAATGTAAAACCTTCAAACCCCGGGAAAAGAGGCGCGAGCGCGTTTCCAACAAAGTATGAAACAGCCATTGCTATAAAGATACCAAGCTGACCGCCAAGGCCGATGAGCGCGCTTTTTGGGGAAGCAATCAGCGGGCTGAAATCGGTCATCGTTCCTATGCAAAGGAATATCAGAGGCGGATATATAACTAAACGAATACCGGTGTAGAGAAAGTTCATCAGATTTTGAAGGAATGACGTATGCGTACATACATCACCAGGCTGATGGGCGTTACATACCGCGCCTTCAGGTAAAGGCTGCCCTGTTAATTCCTTAAAACCATTCGGATTAAAATCATATGCGCTTAAACCCACAATCGGAAGATTTGCCAGTATTATACCAAAGGCGAGCGGGAGCAAAAGAAGCGGCTCGAATTTTTTAACAATCGAGAGATATAAAAAGAATAATCCAAGGAGTAACATTATCCCCTGATTCATTGTTAATTTTAAAATGCCTAAACTGGCGATAATACTATCCAAGAGCGACATAAACTGGTTCTCCTTTTAAAATTGTTAATTCCGGCTTTAATTATCGGTATTGGATTTAAACCGGATTATTGTAATCTGGTATATCCTTCGCTTGATATAATAGCGTCAAGCTTTACTCCCTTTTTGCATAACTCACATTCATTTGTTGAATAGAGCTTATAACCCGGTATATCCTCAGAGGTAAACAAAGGGAAAATCGTCATATCAGATCTGACATTGGACGCAAGATACAGTGCCGAGACTCCGACAAGCTTTCCGCCGTAATAATTGATACATTCAATTCCGCCTGAAAGCGTGCGCCCGGAAGATATTGACGCCATAAGCAGTAAAACGCTTTTCCCTGCAATCCATTCAACTACGCTGGTCGGGAAAATAAGATTTCCATAAGCATTGCTGATTGGTGATACTACATAGATTTTGTTGCCTGTGCTTACAGAATTACCGTCCTGGCTGAGAGACTGCGCAAGGTACGCGCCGATTACCTCCATCTTTTCCATACAAACAATCGTATCGACAAACGTATTTGATACATAAGGAATAGCGAATTCCTTCGCTACATCCATTGCGATAGCCGTATTACTCTTTAAATTACTGACATCAAGGTAGTTGTTGGTATGTGCGTTATTGGTCGTAAAATGGCCTGGTGTTATATTAATGGTTATTGCCGGGTTTTTTGCCAGAGATACATTGAAAACATTAGTTTCCATATTTCCTCCTGTTATTTATGGACAGATTATACCAATAACGGGAATTTGTCAATAAAATTAAAAAAGTGAGGCTCTTGCAAAGCTTCAGTTTTGTAAGAGCTTCCTTATAAATACCGCAGTTTTGCAGGGCGTTAGCCCGAAAAACTGCTTAGCCGCAGCATCGAACCAAAGGTTCGCACTAACCGAGTTTTGCAAGCGGCTATAGTACCTGTTACACTAGAACTGCTTATTGTTATATTCGCAATATTATGATATTTTTGACTCATGACCATAACTCAAACAATAGAAATACCATCTGATCGCCGTATTATTGTTCCTCATGAAGTACCGACAGGAAAAACTATTGTTGCTTTTACCCCAATGACGGAAAATGAATCTGTTACGGAAAGACTTAACAGCTATTATAAAGACCATAACTCCCGCCTTGATGATGACTTAAAATCTGCTTCATACCGTTTACTCGCTGAGGTAGATTGGTAAATGATCCGAGGTGAAATATGGTGGGCAAATCTCTCTGTCCCTGAAGGTTCAATACTTGGAAAACGCCGCCCGGTATTAGTAATCCAAAGTAATGATTTTAACCGCAGTAATATAAATACTGTTATTTGCGCTGCAATCACATCCAATACCGATTTGGCTTCTTTACCGGGTAATTTGTTATTGGAAAAAGCTGTATCCGGTTTAGACAGAACATCTACAGTTAATTTTTCGCAAATTACTACCATAGACAAAGATGACTTGACTGAACAGGTTTCCATGCTGCCAAAATATATGTTCGAAAAAATTAACGGCTGTCTTAAAACTGTTCTGGAAATTCTTTAATTTTCCTTTTTTATAACGATATACGGAATAACATGTCACATAACAGCGTATGATATTTTTCATACTTTGCACCCACCGCTACCTATAGCGTGCTCTAGTGTTCTGTCCTATTCGGTTTCCATTATAACAATATGCAGGGCTGTCCAAGCGTTACTTCTCGGACAACCCCAAGAATAAGGTTAAAGGGTTAAAAAGCCCGGACGGCACGAACTTTGTAAACATTGGAGTACTTGAAGTCATGTGGCCGAATGCCCCAGAAATCCATAGTCCACGCGCGAGTGCTACTGTACTGCGACGAAGACCAGAAATTATTACTTGACGAAATGTCTAATTGGCTCTTCGCCTCATACATTGCAACTAATTCGTCGCTGCTCGGTAAAAACCAGTCGTTTTTACCGCCGCCTGTGTATGCAGCTGCAGCTTTTGCGGCATTGTTGGATGCTGTATCGCCTGAGTGGGCGGCAATAATGGCGGCTGTATTCGATTTACCTGTTCCTATTGCTGTCCCTGTTGCGCCTGTTACATCAACATCTGTTGACGACCAAGAAATACCTGTTGCCTGATTGGTTGGAGCGGCTTCAAGGTAATAAGCGGTAAATGAGCCTGCGCCTGTTACTGTAAAGCCTGCGTGATTATGGTAGAATATTTTACCGCCGCCTTCACCTGTTGCTCCAATTTTTAAACAACTTGCACATGGATCTGGATCTGGTTCTGGTTCGCAAGCGGTAAGCCCGAATCCGATCATTGCCAAAATAGCAATAATTCCTAAAAAAGTCCTAGTCTTCTTCATTTTGTGTCTCCTATGAATTTGTTTTTATATAAAAAGCTGCCATAAAACTTATGTACAGCGTTTTCACAGGTAAAGATTTCATTAAACTAACCAACATTACCGATAAACCCAGTTTCTTTTTCATAAATAACTCCTTGTATTATTGTTTTATCACTGCGAATTCCTGGTTCGATAAAGCCATATGTGAAGTTTTTTGTAATTTATTTGTATTGGAACTATATAACTAATACTTACATGGGGGGGGGGGGGGGGGG